>Ga0208975_1000364_pt1 | contig 22621 bp, 30 predicted proteins | sample GreLakmeER78MSRF_FD_187700 | JGI IMG/M metagenome (GOLD analysis project Ga0208975, IMG submission 187700) | Freshwater lentic microbial communities from great Laurentian Lakes, MI, USA - Great Lakes metaG ER78MSRF (SPAdes) | ecosystem: Environmental > Aquatic > Freshwater > Lake | place: Great... | reverse complement strand
AGTGCCCTGACGTTTAAACGGCCTGATTTAAGGTTGCGCTCGAATGATTCGGTCGCGGTGTTCTCAAACAAACGCTTAACTTCATAACGTAATTTGGCGGGGATCATGATCAGCCTTTCAAGTTAAATTTAGGGGAGTCGCCCACGTGGTAGGCATCACGTGCCAAGCGGAATTGTGCGGAGTAAGTGCCTGTGGACTCAGTGCCCTTAGGGGCGCGGTTCTGAGGCTCTACAGGGGCGGCCTGTACGCGCACTGGGGGACGTGCTACCCCACCCCCGCCTTGGCCTTGATCGTCGCCCTCAGCCTCGCCTTGGCCTTCGCCTTGGCCTTCGCCTTCGGCATCGCCCTTGCCTGTATCGCCTTGGCCTTGGTCGTCGCCATCGCCTTGGCCGTCTTCGCCCTCGCCCTCACCCTTGCCGCCTTCGCCTTGCTCTTCGCCCTCTTCGCCTTCTGCGGGTTCGCCATCATCACAGGGCTGACCTACGTCTTTGCCCTTGGGCTTGTCACTGGGCTTGCCACGTGGGGGCGGCTCAGGGTTAACAGGCGGCTGAGGGGGTTGCTCTTGGTCGAGCATGTTTAAACGCTCATACACCCACACGGCCACGGCCAAGGTATCGAATGAACTTGAGCACAGGGCAGTGCGTCTCACGGCCTCTTCAAAAATGGGCTTCAAGCCCTTAGCCACAGGCACTCGCACTGTCGCGTGTGGGCGTGCATACACTGCAAGCACAAAGGGGTACTGAGCGGGATCTGACCAGTCGATTTTGTTGCCATCGCTTTGAACGTGGTCAAGGGCTTGCGTTGCCATGTCATCGATGAGAGTGCCGAGCAGTTCAGCAATGTTGCCTGTGAGTCCCGCCTTGATGGCAGTGGACTCGATCCAAGCGTCTTCGATCGCGTTGTGCAGTGCGTCAACGTATTGGCTATTGGCACGCACGTTGAAGTTGGTGTACTTGCGATGCAGTAATTCATGGATCACAAAGCCAACATACTTGGCAAGGTCTTTGCGAGTCATGATCGCGTCATCGCGCACGTTGGCAAGGCGAATCTTGCCCTTGGAACTTATGGCGGCAGTTTGAGTGCCTTCGCACCATTCAATGGTCACTGAGGGCAGTGTGAGAGCGGCACAAACCTTGTGCCCGAAAAGTTCAACGGCAGGGCGGAATTCCCAACCAAAATAAGTGTTCTTCATGTTTAAACGTCCTATTAAATTAAATTGCTGATCAGCTTTTCATCGATGCATGAAAGCTTGATCGACTCAAGTACTGGGGCTGACTCAGAGGGCTGACGTGCGGCCACGGTTGTCTTCCAAGCCTCATCTACGGTCATTACCTTGACCGCCCGAATGAATGACATCACAGAGCGAATCGAGGGGGCTTCTACGATGTCGCCTGTCTTCGCCTTGGCACGTGCCACATTGATGGCCTTGAGCACGTGCTCGGCCAAGCGAGGATCGCACCCAGTGCGATTGACAACGGCCTTGGTTTCCAAGTCAAGGGGCATAAAGGTAAACGGCACAATGCGGCTGAAGCGATCGAGGGTTGCCGAGTTCATGGGGGTTGTCCCCGCATAACGGCCTGTTTCATCGCCATTGCCGAATGTGTTATCAGCCCCGAAAATCATGACACCTTGTGCCTTGCGATGCGTCATGCCGCCATAGTTCACCACGGCATCGGCCTCCAAAAAGCCGTTCAATGTGGCAAGGTTTCCCGCATTCGCAAAGCTAATTTCATCGAGCAGAATCACGGTCGCGGGGCTGACGTATGCCTGTAAAAAGTCACCACGTTTAAACACACTTGAACCATTTTCCAAGGCCTGAGCACCCGCGTAGTCATCGGCAGTGGTTTGCTTGTGGAAGTTATAGCGCACGTATGGGCGGCCAGTGCGGCTTGCCCATTGGGCGGCTGATTGTGATTTTCCAGTGCCCTTGTCACCGCCCATGAACGTGTTTTCGCCAGTGTCTTGAGACAAAATGAAGTGACGCAAAATGCCCTCAGTCCACACAAAATGCGGATCGACAGGCGGGGCATCAGGCGAGTTGTAAATGTCAACCATCATGACATCGCCCTTCATGTCGCGCACGTCAATGCCGAACACGTCAAGGGCGGGTTTGCGATCGATCACGTGAACCGATGCCATGGCCGCGACTGTCGCCTGTGAACCAGTGGCTTGAACGGCCTCATTGAACGGCTTGAATGCATCGGCCACGGCCTTGGTCACTTGTGCTTGGATCGAGGCGGCATCGATGCCCTTGGCGGCTTGCTTGCCCATGGCCTTTAGGTCATCGCGCAATTCAGTGATCACGCTCTCAAGGTTTCCCGCCATGGCCTCGGCCTTGATGCCGACTCTCAGGGCATCGAGTGCCACTGTCTCGGCACGTGCGGCCACTTTGCTTGCCGCCTGTACCAGTGCGGGATCGACTGACTCAGCGGCAGTGATGGCCGCCTCAGGGGCGGCTTGAATCATTTCAAGGGTGATTGATCCATTGATCACCATTTCAGCGAGCACTTCCATGGCTTCGGTTTTGTTGGCCATGGGGCGGTTGGCAAATTGGAGCATCGCTCCATTCAGCACGGTGTTTTTGACACGTGCAATTTGCAGTTTGAGGGCTTGATTTGATGCCATGATTTTCTCTCTCTTTAGTGTTTAAACAAGTGCCAAGGTATCGCCACATGGGCAGATGGGTAGGCGGGGGTTGCCGTATGAGTCGAATGCCCATTTGGCCGTCAGGCGAACAGTGTAGGAACATGAGGGGCAAGAGGCCTTGAGCATGCGAGTGCCTTGCGTCTTGCGCGATGACATGTCAAGGGCGGCATGAGGGTAGTCGCCTAAGCCCTCGATGATTGACCCATAAGCGTCCATGAAAGTGGGTGCACCGACAGTCGCCTTCCAAGTGTTCGAGGCGGGGATCAGCAACATGGCCTCGGCCAGTTTTTGGAAGTTGACTCCATGATTCATGCACCCCTTGGCGGTGTGGCAGAGTTCATGAATGAGCACGTCAAAGACACGTGCGGGGTTGTCCAGTGTGGGGCTGATAAAGATTTCATAGTGGCCGTCACTGGAGCGGGTGTCAGCCCAACATTCGCCAATAGCCCCTGAGCGTTTAGCGTTAGATGGCAGAGCGCATGACACGCGAATTGCCAATGGCAGTGTGTGGCCGTTGGCCGAAAATGATGGCCTGAGTTCCTCAACGGCACTCTGTAAATAAGTCTCTCTCTCAGTGTGAATGATCATGATGTACCTTTAGGTTGCATGCCGAATTTGGCATGTGTGCATTTTAGGGGCATTGATATTGTTTACACAAGCCCCCTGATATATGCCTGACTAAAACGTGGGGTTATTAGATCGGCATGTTTTCTAGGCCATCAAAAAAGAAATCAGGCGCGCGCACACGCGTAGCATGATGCGTGCCAACAATCATTTTTAGGCCTGTTTTTGGGCGTGGTTTAAAAACAACAAAACGTCTAGGTGCGTTTTTTTTGAGGGGGTTGAGGGTAGGGTAGCCACTTCGGAAAACGGACGCTCAGAGAGGCCTTAAAATCGATTCTAGAGGCCATAGGGTTAACCCCTAATTTGTGGATAACTACCCCTGTTTTGACCACTTTTTGTGTGGATAACTTTCGGGCTGGTGTGGATAACGTGGGAAAACCCTAATTGCACCAAAATGAATAACTTTGTGGATAACTTGTTGCATAATACGAACAGTTCACAACGTGGACTAAGTGAGCATTTATTGAACTGATCAGTCACAAAATGGAGGCGGTGATCATGAGTAAGACGACAAAGGCTGAGTATCGGGCGGCCTTGGCCGAGGCCGAGGGGCAATGGGAGGATCAGAGCGCAGATCCCATGAGCGAAGCGGAACGGTTGGCTGATGCCCTAGTAAGACAAGCACCTAAGCCTAGGAAGCGAAAGGATGGTCTACCAGTAGCGGGAGAGCATAAGAGAAGCCTACCCTTGTCACCCTCAGCCCTTGCATTCGTTCAAGGGGTTATCAGAGGGCAAAGCCTCAGGCAAAGCTACAGAGAGGGCTTCAAAAACTCCACTGGAAGCGATGCAAGCATCAGCGCAAATGCCAACAAGCTAATGCGTGATCCAAGGGTTCAAGCACTGCTCAAGGAAGCTTGGGGCGAAACCATAGAACACCTTGTTGACGATATGGCCGCATCTAAAAGGTATGTGCTCAAGGGACTGTTGGCACTCAGTAAAGACGCTCAACCAAGCACACAACTAAAAGCACTGGAACTGATGGGCAAAGCCTGTGGCCTGTTTACACCTAGCGATGTCCAAGACAAAGCGCCTGTGACTGCTGACCAGTTGAAGCGTGAACTTGCAAGCCACTTGCGTCTACTCAAGGGGGATCGGTCATCGGTGCAAGACGTGCAAGCCACCGCGTTTAAACAGAAGCTGACGTGATGATGCCCCACCATGTCGATGTGCGTGCATGTGCGTCACCCACCGCACCCGTACCCCCCGCTGTGGCCGCTGACCACCCGCCCGTCTATTACGCTCTAATCCACTCTTCCACACATTAGCCATAGAAACACCCCCCCTATCCAATCCAATTCCAAACCCCCCACCCTATATATATTTTTGCGAAGCGACTTGCGAACGTTCTCATTATCGTTTAAACTCATCACATGTGTAAACGCATGGGGACTTTGCGTCTTAATGCTGGCTCTTGTCGTCCAGTAGTCTCCAGCCGTTTAAACATGACCAAGCATCGCCAATTAGTTTTAGAGTTCATACGTGCCTATATAAGGTTGCACGGTGTACCGCCGTCCTATGAAGTCATAGCCAAAGGAATTGGATTGAGTTCTAAATCAAATGTGCATAGGATCGTCCATAGACTTAAGGAGGATGGCCATTTGACTGTCCGGCCTTATAAGTTTCATTCCATTAAGCTTGTGGATAAGTCTGTTAAAGAAATGGCTGCGTTATGAGCCTACTGACCCGCAAAGAGATTGAAGCCTATTTAACGTTTGCAGACACTGCTCCCCCCGCAGAAAGAGCCAAGGTTCAGAAGCTCTTGGAGTTTGATCGTGTGGAGCGCTGCCGGGAGTCTTACCTGTTCTTTGTCCAGCAGATGTGGCCTATCTTCATCTCTGGTAAACATCATGCAATCATGGCCGATGCCTTTGAAAGGGTCGCTAGGGGCGACCTTAAGAGGTTGATCATCAACATGCCGCCCCGGCACACTAAGTCTGAGTTTGCCTCGTATCTTCTGCCAAGCTGGTTCTTGGGTAAGTTTCCTGAGAAAAAGATCATTCAGACTGCACACACCGCAGAACTTGCAACAGGTTTTGGACGAAAGGTTCGTAATCTTGTCTCTTCAGAGAACTATCAAAAGGTATTTGATACAAAGTTATCAAGTGATTCAAAGGCCGCAGGTCGCTGGAACACTCATATGGGTGGCGATTACTTCGCTATCGGTGTTGGCGGCGCTGTTACAGGTAAGGGCGCTGATCTCTTAATCATTGACGACCCTCATTCAGAGCAGGAAGCCAAGCAAGGCAACCCTGCGGTGTTTGATAATGTCTATGAGTGGTTTACATCTGGCCCGCGCCAGCGTTTACAGCCGGGCGGAGCCATCATTATTGTGATGACTCGCTGGTCGAAACGTGACTTAACAGGTCAAATTCTCAAAAACGCAGGAAAAGATGGCGTAGATCAGTGGGAAATCATCGATTTTCCGGCAATCATGCCCTCTGGAACGCCTTTATGGCCCGCTTTTTGGTCAAAAACAGCGTTAGAAGCCCTAAAAGCAGAGCTTCCAGTCGCTAAATGGGAGGCTCAGTACCAACAGAACCCCACATCCGAAGAAGGCGCGATCATTAAGCGGGAACAATGGTCTATATGGGAGAAAGATACACCCCCGCAGTGTGAATACATCATCCAATCTTGGGATACGGCCTTTGAAAAGAACAACCGCGCCGACTATTCAGCCTGCACTACATGGGGTGTCTTCCAACACCCGAACAAACAAGGCGATATGAGGCCCAACATCATCCTTCTGGATGCGTTTAAACAACGTATGGAGTTTCCAGAGCTTAAGAAGATGGCTTTGGAACTGTGGAAGGAGTGGGAGCCAGATACTTTAATCGTGGAGAAGCGTGCCGCAGGTGCTCCGCTCATCTATGAGATGCGAAAGATGGGAATCCCTCTATCTGAGTTTACACCGGGCAAAGGAAACGATAAGATCTCGCGTGTAAACGCAATCTCCGATCTGTTTGCTTCAGGTGTTGTCTGGTGTCCAGAGACTCGTTGGGCTGAAGAAGTGATGGATGAACTGGCTTCCTTCCCCAACGGCGATCATGACGACCTTGTTGACTCTTCAAGCCAAGCTCTGATGAGATTCCGTCAAGGCGGGTTCATTTCCATCGATTCAGATGAGCCAGATGAGCCTGTATATCGCAGACGCATGGAATATTATTAAGGACTCACATGAGTATCGACAAAGCAATTAGCCAAGCACCTATGGGTCTTTCAGACCTGCTTCAAGACATTGGCGTGGACGTTGAATTAGACGATCCCCTAATCGTGGAAGAGGAAAGCGTTGAGATTATTCTAGAACCGGAATCAGAATACGACAGTGATTTTGATGACAACCTCGCAGAAATCCTTGACGACGGTGCGCTAGGCAAGATTGCCTCTGAGCTTGTAGAACTGGTAGAAGCCGACATAGCTTCTAGAAAAGACTGGGCAGAAAGCTTTGTTAAGGGCTTGGAAGTCCTAGGAGTTAACTACGAAGAACGTACCGAACCATGGAATGGAGCCTGCGGTGTTTACTCTACAGTCTTGACGGAAGCTGCGATCAGGTTCCAATCCGAATCCATCATGGAAACCTTCCCCGCCGCTGGCCCTGTGAAGACAGAGATCATCGGTGCAATTGACCGCTTGAAAGAAGAAGCAGCCGAGCGTGTGCAGGCTGATATGAACTTTAAGCTTACAGAGGAGATGCCTGAGTACCGTCCAGAACACGAACGGATGCTCTACTCCTTAGGTCTGTCCGGTGCAGCATTCAAGAAGGTCTACTACGATCCAGCCATGGAGCGTCAGGTCGCAGTGTTTATTCCTGCTGAAGACATGATTGTCCCGTACGGTGCTTCTAATCTCCAGAACGCAGAACGGGTGACGCATGTAATGCGTAAGACCAAGAATGAAATGCGTCGCTTGCAAGTCAGCGGGTTCTATCGGGATATAGACCTAGGTGAGCCTGTCCAGCATCTCTCAGACATTGAGAAGAAGAAAGCTGACCAACAAGGTTACAAAGCCACAGACGACGACCGCTATCAGCTTTTGGAAGTCCACGCATATTGGGACTTAGAAGGCTTTGAAGATACAGATTCTGAGGGTGAAGAGACAGGCATTGGCCTGCCTTATGTCATCACAATTGATCGTGGAACTAACAAAATCCTTGCTATTCGTCGTAACTACCTAGAAGACGATGCCAAGAAGACCAAGCGCCAGCACTTTGTAGACTACTGCTACATCCCCGGCTTTGGCTTCTACGGAATGGGCCTGATCCACATCATCGGTGGATACGCCCGTGCAGGCACATCCTTGATCCGTCAACTGGTGGACGCAGGTACGTTAGCTAACTTGCCCGGCGGTTTGAAAGCCCGTGGTGCTCGTATCAAAGGCGACGACACTCCCATCCAGCCCGGTGAGTTCAGGGACGTGGATGTCCCAAGCGGTGTCATCAAAGACAACATCATGATGCTGCCTTACAAAGAGCCAAGCGGCACTTTGTTAACTCTACTTGACAGAATCACAGAAGAAGGCCGCCGTCTGGGTTCTATCTCAGACATGAAGATCTCTGACATGAGCGCCAACGCTCCCGTCGGTACAACTTTAGCGTTACTTGAAAGAACATTGAAGACCATGGGAGCAGTCCAAGCCCGTGTTCATTATTCAATGAAGCAAGAGTTTAAACTGCTCAAAGGAATCATTCGGGACTACTCTCCTGCCGAGTATGAGTACGACCCACAGGGTAATGACAAACAGGTCAAGCAGTCTGACTACGACATGGTTGAGGTCATTCCTGTATCAGATCCCAACAGTTCCACGATGGCTCAAAGGATCATGCAGTATCAGGCTGTGATCCAGTTGGCTCAGGGTGCTCCACAGATCTATGACCTGCCTTTGCTGCACCGACAGATGATTGAGGTTCTAGGTGTCAAGAACGCAGAGAAACTGATCCCCGGCGCAGATGATCAAACGCCTAAAGATCCGATCAGCGAGAACATGGCCTTCCTGAACGGAAAGCCTACCAAAGCATTCATCTATCAGGATCAGGAAGCTCATATTGCAGCGCACACTGCGTTCATGCAGGATCCAATGATTGCAGCCCAGATCGGCCAGAACCCAATGGCTCAGAAGATCCAAGCCGCAACCATGGCTCACATTGCAGAGCACTTGGCATTCTTGTACCGCAAGAAGGTCGAGGAGCAAGTTGGAGTTCCTCTGCCCGCTCCAGATTCCAAACTGCCAGAAGACATCGAAGTCCAGTTGTCCCGTCTGGTTGCTCAAGGCTCCGCCCAGTTGCTTCAGCTTAACCAAGCTAACCAGCAACAACAGCAGGCCCAGCAGCAAGCACAAGATCCGCTCGTCCAGATGCAACAAGCTGAACTCCAGCTTAAGGGTCAGGCAGAGCAGACTAAGGCGCAAAAGATTGCCGCCGACATTGAACTTGGTAAAGCCAAACTCGAACTTGAGAACAAGCGGATCGACACGCAGGCTCAACTCGACATGGCCCGTATGCAAGCCCAAGAAAAGCAAAACAACCAAAAGGTGCAAGTTGACCTGTTTAAACGAGGTAGTTAATCATGGATGGAGATCAGGCTTTCAAATATCTTTTATCTGATCTTCGTGAGAAGGAGAAAACCCTTCTCGAAAGTCTTGGGGGCGGGGCAGCTAATGACTACCCAGCCTATCGAGAGATGTGCGGCCAAATTCGGGGTCTACTGTACGCACAGACTTTAATTGTTGACCTTGTTCGAAAACTTGAAAGATATGAAGATGACTGAATACGATGTCAGTGCAGTTGATTTGTCGGGCGTGCTCAACAAATCCAACGAGGAGAAGGCAAAGCAAGTGCCCGATCCCTCGACATATCACCTCCTTTGTATGCTTCCGAAAGCAGAAGAAGAGATGGGTGATAGCGGAATCTTGAAATCCGCAACCATGATGCACCACGAAGAGATTCTTTCTCCCGTGTTGTTTGTGGCAAAAATCGGCCCAGATGCGTTTAAAGACGAGAAACGATTCCCGTCAGGAGCGTCATGCAAGGTCGGAGACTTCATCATTACCCGCCCGAACAGCGGTACACGGATGAAGATTCATGGTACTGAGTGGCGTTTGATCAACGACGACAGCGTAGAAGCGGTAGTCCAAGATCCTCGCGGCATTCAACGTCCTTACTAAGGAGAAACCATGGCTGAAATGGAAAAAACAGAATTTGAGTTTCCCGATGAAATCGAGGCAAAACAGAGCCGTTTGGGCAGCAAGGTCGTAGAGCCTGAGCCTGAAGAGGTCAAAGAAGAGCCGGAAATAGAGATCGTCGATGACACACCGGATGAGGACAAGGGCAGAACGCCCATGGAAACTCCTCCGCAAGAGCCAACAGATGAAGAATTAGCCGCTTATTCTCAAAAAGATCGCAACAAACTTCGTGAATTTACCAAGGGTTATCACGACGAACGCAGGGCGAAAGAGGCTGCGATACGCGAGAAAGAGGAGGCAATTCGCATTGCTCAGGCAGTTTATGAAGAAAATCAGAAACTGAAAAATAACGTACACACCAGTCAAAGCGCTCTACTGGAGCAGGCTAAGAGGGTTGTTGCACAAGAGGTCAAAGAAGCCAAAGACCGGTACAAAGCAGCATACGAGTCAGGGGACGCAGATGCTTTAGTACAGGCTCAGGAGGACATGACCACCGCCAAGATGAAAGCGGAGCGTGTAAACAATTTTAAGCCTGCCCCTTTACAAGAGGAAAAAACTGTTGTACAACCCGAATATCAGCAAGCACCCCGCGTTGATACTAAAGCTGTTGAATGGCAAAAAACCAATAAATGGTTTGGTACTGACAAGGAAATGACCGGATTCGCTCTGGCGGTGCATGAAAAGCTGGTTAACGATGAGGGCATGGATCCTCAGAGTGACGAATACTACAGACGCATCAACGGTAGATTGCGTCAAGTGTTCCCAGATAAGTTTGAGTCTGCGGAACCCGCTGATACGACGCAGCGTAGGAAATCAAACGTTGTTGCTTCTGCGACACGCAGTGTGGCTCCTAAAAAGATCACATTGTCTGCCTCGGAAGTGGCTATTGCCAAGCGGCTAGGCCTTCCTTTGGAACGCTATGCTCGTGAGGTCGCAATATTGAGAAGGAATGAAAATGGCTGAACAAATTCGTGAAAAAAGAGCTACAGAGTCCCGTGCAAGTTTTGAGCGCCCTTCGAAATGGGCTCCCGCTTCGTTGCTGCCAGATCCCGAACCAGAAGCTGGTTGGGCATTCAGGTGGATTCGCCTTGCTAATTTAAACAATCCTGATCCGTCAAACATTTCTTCAAAATTACGCGAAGGTTGGGAGCCTGTCAAATCCGCAGATCAACCCCGACTCCAACTGTTGAGCAACCCTAACGGGCGCTTTCCAGATGGAATTGAGATTGGTGGACTGTTGCTTTGCAAGACCCCTTCTGAGTTTGTTGACCAGCGGAACGCCCACTATCAGAAAATTTCTGACGGGCAGATGCAGTCAGTAGACAACACCTACATGCGCGAAAGCCATCCTAAGATGCCTTTGTTCAAAGAACGAAGCTCTGAGGTAACTTTCGGAAGACGGTAATTAAATTTTTTGGAGACTTAAATGTCAACTACCAATGCTCCCTATGGGCTACGCCCCATCAATCGTAACGACGGTATGCCTTATGCCGGTGCTACGAGTCAGTATTTGATTAACCCAACCAGCGGCGCTGGAACTAACTTGTTTTATGGTCAAGTAGTTCTCATCGATGCAGACGGTTATATCGCTTTGTCTACCGCTACTGGCGCAGACTTGACTACCAACAACCTTGGTGGCTCTAGTATTGGTGCTTGGGGCGTGTTTGTTGGTGCTTCATACATCAACTCACAAGGCCAGCAGATTTACGGCCAGTACTACCCCTCCGGCACAACCGGCGTGGTGACTGCATACGTGATCACTGACCCTAACGTTACTTTCCAAGCTCAATTGGATGGCCAAGTAACTCAAGCCGCTCTTGGCGCAAACACCTTCTTTGCTGCTGCACAGTCTACTTCTACAGGTTCTACCCGTACAGGTAACTCTACCAGCGCCTTGGAGAGCACAGTTGTAACGACTGCCGCTGCGTTCAAGATCATTGGTTTCGCCTCCCCATTGACCGACACATACACTGAAGTGCTTGTGAAGTTCAATCCCGGCGCTTCTGCTTTCACTAACGCCGTTGGCATCTAAGGAGCTAAATCATGGCTATTTCACGCGCACAACTACTTAAAGAGTTGCTTCCCGGCCTGAACGCTTTGTTCGGCCTTGAGTATGCACGCTACGGCGAAGAGCACAAAGAAATCTACGAAACAGAGACTTCTGAGCGTTCTTTTGAAGAAGAGACAAAACTGTCAGGCTTTGCTGCTGCACCAGTCAAAAACGAGGGTTCTGCCATCGCTTATGACAATGCACAGGAAGCATTCACTGCACGTTACACCCACGAAACCATTGCGATGGGCTTCTCCATCACAGAGGAAGCAGTGGAAGATAACTTGTATGACAGCTTGTCTTCACGTTATACCAAGGCTTTGGCCCGTGGTATGGCTTACACCAAGCAGGTTAAAGCCGCTTTTGTGTTGAACAACGCCTTCACTGGCGGCCCAACATACGGCGACGGCGTGGTGCTTTGCTCTACCGCTCACCCCTTGGTTTCTGGTGGCACGAACAGTAACACTCCAGCTACTCCTTCCGACTTGAATGAGACTTCTCTTGAGAATGCCGTTATTCAGATCGCTGCTTGGACAGATGAGCGTGGTTTGCTGATTGCTGCTAAACCTAGAAAGTTGATTGTTCCTCCAGCTTTGATGTTCGTGTCTACACGTTTGCTTGAAACCGAACTCCGTGTTTCTACAGCCGACAATGACATTAACGCATTGAAGAACAATGGTTCAATCCCTGAAGGCTACACCGTTAACCACTATCTGACAGATCCCAATGCTTGGTTCCTGTCTACAGATGTGCCTAACGGCTTAAAGCACTTTGTACGTACCCCCATGTCTACTGGCATGGACGGTGACTTTGATACCGGCAACGTCCGTTACAAAGCCCGTGAGCGTTACAGCTTCGGCGTATCTGATCCTTTGGGCATCTTCGGTTCACCCGGAGCCTAATAGGCATCAAAAAAAAGAAAGGGGCTTCGGCCCCTTTTTTTGTTGCATTGGTTTAAACACAGTGGTATAAACATGTTAATCCGGGCTTATCCGGTGTTCTGACAGTCCCGGCTGACGACATGCAGACAGAACACCCAAACTTGCATGTAAGGAATACATCATGGCACGCACTACGTTTCAAGGCCCAGTTCGTTCATTGGGCGGCATCTATCAACAAGGCCCAGCGACTATTGTTGAAATCACAGCAAGCACCACATTAAGCCCAGAAGCTCATGGCGGTCGCATTATTTCTGTTGGTGGCACATTGGCTGCTGCACTGACTTTGACATTGCCAGCCATTAACACATCGGCTAACTCCGTCACATCTGGCCCCGGTCAAGACCCAAGCACAGCAAACAACGAAGGTGTTGTTTACACCATCTGGGTTCCTACAACAATCGCCACTAGCTCGTTGAAGATTGGCACTAACGGTACTGACAAGTACGTTGGCACAATTGTGATGAACGACGCTGATACTGACGGCGCAGCATTGGTTGGTTTTAACGCCGCTGCTGCTAATGACTTCATTAACCTGAACGGTACTACCACTGGTGGTGTTGCAGGTTCATGGGTTCAAATCGTTGCCATTGCCGCTAACAAGTACATGGTCACTGGCATGGTGTTAGGCACAGGCACTGTTGCCACGCCATTCGCTAACTCCTAATCAACCCAAGGGGCTTCGGCCCCTTTTTTAAAGGAGATTGATTATGATGCAGACAGATGTAATCGGTAAAGATTGCGTAGCTAACGCAACTACTACCGTGTTCAATGGACGCGCTCGTTTTAAAGGCATTTGGTACAGCACCTCTGGTGCTACCAGTATTGCTGTCAAAGATGGTGCAACTACATTGTTTACTTTTATTATTGCGGGGCAAGCTTCGGATGACATTTGGATTCCGGGTGAAGGCGTACTTTGTGAAACAAGCTTGCTTGTAACAATTGGTGCTAACTGTACCGCAGTGGTGTTCTATGGCTAAGTCTCCAGCATGGCAGAGGAAAGAAGGCAAGTCCGAGAAGGGTGGTTTAAACGCCAAGGGACGGGCCTCCGCGAAAGCGCAAGGTATGAACTTGAAACCTCCCCAGCCGGAAGGCGGCTCACGGCGCGACTCCTTTTGTGCAAGGATGAGTGGCATGAAGAAGAAGTTAACAAGCGCCAAGACAGCCAACGACCCGAATTCACGGATCAATAAATCTTTGAGGGCTTGGAATTGTTAGATCTAAACACCGCATGGTCTGCTATTCTGTCTTTAGTGATGGGATTGTTTGCCTACATGATGAACGAAAAGTTCAGGGAGCTTGCTCGTATAAGCATTCTCTTAAACAAGACACGCGAGGAGGTTGCCCGTGATAACGTTACTCAAGCAGAAGTGGATCGCATTACAAACCACATTGACCAACGCTTTAACAAACTTGAAGCAAAAATTGACCAGCTTATTCAAGCGGGGAAATGATGCCGAGCGTAAGTAAAAAGCAACGGAATTTCATGGCGGCAGTAGCGCACAATCCTGCGTTTGCCAAGAAAACAGGCGTTTCACAATCTGTGGGCAAAGATTTTAATGAGGCTGACAAAGGCCGTAAATTTTCTAAAGGTGGTGACATCATGGCTGGAAATAAAAAACTTAGCGTTGGTAAATCTATTAAAGATTACGAAGACATCATGGATGATGTAGCTCAAGTAGAACAAGGCATTTATACAGACCCTAAAACTGGCAAACAAATGTCAAAAGTCAGAGGTCTTGGCCCCAGCATGGCTGCCCAGCGTCTTGAAAAAGATTCTGCTAAAGGTCGTTTTGCTGCCCCCGGTCAAGGTGATGTTGGCCAATTTTTTAAAAAAGGCGGCATGGCTCACAAAGATGTCAAGATGGACAAGTCCATGATGCAGAAGGCCGTGAACAAACACGAAGGCCGTTTGCACAAAGGCCAGCCCATGACCAAACTTGCAAAGGGTGGTTACACCCGTGCAGCAGACGGCTGTGCCACTAAGGGTAAAACCAAGGGCACAATGATTACCATGAACAAGGGCGGATACGCCTGTTAAGGAGCGGCTATGGCTACTAGAAAACCAATGAAGAAGTTTAAACGCTACGAAGGCGGTGGTGAAGTTATGGGTGAAATGGATCCCATGGAAGCCGCTGCTAAAAAGCGTGGCCTAGAGATGTCAAACAAAGAAGCTCCTGTAGGCTTCTTTGAGCGTATCCGCATGGGAAATATTGATCAGCCCGGTTCAGAAGCATACAACCGTTTTGGTGCTGGCCGTGGCCGTGATCGCGGTGAGGCGGTATCGGTTAATCAACCTATGCCCGCAGCCCCTGCTATGCCTGCCGCATCTTCACGTCCTTTGTCTGATGACATGTACTCAGACTATGGCCCAAGTGCTGGCCGTAGTTCTAGCGAAACAATCACGCCCACCCGTCCTGCGGCAACAAAGCCTGTAGTGCCTGCTAAACCCACTGCCACGCCAGTTCCTCCGTTGCGTAATACTGGCCCTGATCGCAGTAGCTTAATTAACAAGCCTCCTGCATACGCTGGCCCATTGCGCGGTATGCGTAGCGATGCAGGCGCTTCTAAGCCAGCCGCTTCTGCTGCATCACAGATCCCCGGCCAGTCTGCCAAAGCTCCTCAAGGCGAGAAGATTGATTCTTCTGAAATGAGCCGCAACATTGAGAATGCAATGCTTGCCACTGGTGCAGGTGGAGTGGGTCTAGCTGGCTTGTACAAGTTAGGCAAAATGCTAAAGGGCGGCAGAGAAGCCGCAGGCAAAGTTGCTCCATACCTCAAAGAACTTGGCACGAGTGCCCCTAAGAAGCTTCTTGAAGGCCCACGTAAGGCCAGCAAGTCATCAGATGTTACTGACGTAGTGCCTAAGTCTACGTCTTACCGCAGCCTGACTGGTAAGGCCAGAGAAGATGCAAGAGCCAATGAAGCCCGCGATAAGTTAATGAAGTCTGACTTTATTAAGAAACCCAAAAAGGGATTGGATGAGTCTGACACTACAGGTGGCGCAGTTGGCTACAAGCGTGGCGGCCAAATGAAGAAATATGCCTCCGGTGGAATGGTTTCATCTGCGTCTAAACGTGCTGACGGTATTGCCACCAAAGGCAAGACTCGTTGCAAAATCTGCTAAGGACTATCATGGCTGACATTGATTACAAAACCCCACAAGACGTAGCTGACGAAAAAGCGAGGAAAAAAGCTGGCGCTGCTTATGATAAAGCTATGCCCGAACCCGATACTACGACTGGCGACTTTGATAGCTTTCGAAAACAAAGGCAAGGTGAAATTGCAGGGCGACAAGCAGCCGCAGATGCTGCACAAAAAGCTAGAGACGATGCCAAATCTAAAGCTGTTTACGATCAATCTGTTAAAAAATACGAACGTGAAAAAAAATTTAATCCTGATGGAATAAACAAGAGCCTTGATAAGGGTCTTGATAACATTGGAGATAAAATTCGATCAGTTGGTGAATTTTTTGGCTCAAACAGAATGACGAGTATGGACGATAAAGCCCAAATGAAAGCTCGTAAAGATGTTAAAGGTTATGCCGGTGGAGGGTCAGTCTCTTCTGCTTCTAAACGGGCTGATGGTATTGCCACCAAAGGCAAGACACGAGGCAAGTTTGTATGATTGCCAGCCGTGGCATGGGAGCGATGCTCCCCAGCAAAATGCCCAAGGGCGCTAAGAAAGCCCGTCGGGATAACACTGACTTTATGCAGTATGCTGACGGTGGGCCTGTTGGCCTTTATGCCAACATCCACGCAAAGAAGCAGCGCATAGCCGCTGGGTCTAAAGAAAAGATGCGTAAGCCCGGACAGAAGGGTGCTCCCACTGCTCAGGCTTTTATTGACTCTGCAAAGACTGCTAAAAAATGACAACTACCGGCTCCACCCTCTTTAATCTTGACTTCACGGAAATTGCCGAGGAAGCATGGGAGCGTGCGGGCAGGGAGATGCGTTCAGGCTATGACTTGCGTACAGCACGCAGGTCAATGAACCTAATGACCATTGAATGGCAGAACCGTGGCATCAATATGTGGACGATGGAGCAGGGCTTTATCAACCTGACTCCCGGTCTGGCTACATACGCCTTGCCTACAGACACCATTGATCTGTTAGAGCAGGTGATCCGTACAGGCCAGAACTCATCCTCCACGCAGGCTGACCTCACAATCACCCGTATTAGTGTTTCTACTTATGCGACCATACCGAACAAACTACAGCAAGCACGTCCAATCCAAGTGTGGGTTCAGCGGCTTTCTGGACAAGTTAACCCAACAGATGCAATCTTGGTTGGAGCCATCTCCTCCACGGATACCACGCTCACGCTTAACACGGTGGTTGGGTTAGCTGGATCAGGCTTTATCCGTTTAAACAGTGAAGACATCTACTACACCTATATCTCAGGGAATACCCTTGGTGGTGTATTCCGTGGACAGAACAATACAACGGCAGCCTCACAAGCAGATGGAACTGCGGTGTTTGTGCCTCAGCTTCCTGCGGTTACTGTCTGGCCTACGCCGGATAACAGCACGTCTTACCAGTTTGTTTACTGGAGACTGCGCCGGGTTCAGGACGCTGGCGCTGGTGTAGAAACAGCAGACATGAACTTCCGCTTCTTGCCATGTGTAGTGGCTGGTCTGGCGTACCACATTGCTATGAAAGTGCCTGAGTTGATGCCTCGCCTTGAGATGCTCAAAGCTGCATACAACGAGCAGTTTGATCTAGCAGCCGGTGAAGACAGGGAGAAAGCCGCAATTCGGTTTGTGCCCCGTCAGCAGTTCATTGGCGGGAGTATGTAATGAGTAACAGGTTTGCATCCGGCAAGATAGCGATTGCTGAGTGTGATCGGTGCGGCCAGCAATACCAGTTAAAGAAGCTTAAGACTGAAGTCATTAAGCAACGTCAGTATCAGTTGTTGGTGTGCCCAGAATGCTGGGATCCAGACCAACCGCAGTTAATGCTAGGAACATTCCCAGTGGATGATCCGCAAGCTCTACGCAACCCGCGTAGGGATACGACGTATGTCACCTCAGGTGTTAACTTTAACGGTAACTTGTCTGGCGGTTCTAGAGACATTCAGTGGGGCTGGCAGCCTGTCGGTGGAGCCAGTTTAAATGATGCAGGATTGACACCAAACTACTTGGTGGCAACGACATTTGTTGGTACAGTAACAATATCTTAAGGAGTTTAAACATGGCTTACACACGATCAGCAGACGGCATTGCTAAAAAAGGCAAAACCGAAGGCAGGAACTTGGGCAATAGCGGCCCAAACCAAAAGGAAATCATGGGCGGTAAGGGTAAAGGTAAGGGTAAAACCAATGCCGATATGCTGTCTATGGGTCGTAACTTGGCAAAGATTGCCGCACAGAAACGAGGCTAATCATGGCTACATTCAGCAAAAAGATGATGGGCAAAGAAGTTGGCGATGCCAAAGTCTATGCCAAGCCGCACACCATGTCTGGCAAAGAAGTGAAAGCTTCTACCAATCCCGGCAGTGGCCCAGATCACAGCGATGCCGGAACAGTCAATATGGCTGTAGGTAACGTGTATCGTCGTGCACAGCCAGAAGCTAAGACATCTGGTATCAAGGTACGTGGTACTGGTGCAGCGACTAAAGGTTTGATGGCCCGTGGCCCGATGGCATAAACTATGGCACTGACATACGCCCAACTCGTGGCTGCGGTAGTTGACTACACGCAGAACACGTTTGAAACGACTACGATCAATACAATGATCAAGCAGGCGGAGCAACGCATCTATAACACGGTGCAGATTGCCAACTTGCGTAAGAACGTTACGGGTGTATTGTCTAACGGCAATAAGTACTTGGCCTGTCCAGAAGACTTCCTGTCGGTATACAGCCTTGCCATATACCCGTACAACGCCACCACAGCCACCGGCACGGCAGGTCAGAAGACTATTGTCGTTGCCAGTGCCACAGGCATTGCCGTTGGTCAACAGGTCACCGGATCAAACCTTGGCACTAACGCTTTGGTGCGTAGTATTAGCGGGACTACGGTCACCTTAACTGTAGCCAATAGCGGCACGGTAAACGGCGCTGTAGTCTTTCAGGGTGACTACCTGTACCTCCTGAACAAGGATGTGAACTTCGTCCGTGAGGCGTATCCATTGAGCGCAGTAGCATCTGAGCCTAAGCACTATGCCATCTTTGGCCCGCAGTCAGCTAACGTGAATGAGTTGTCGTTCATTCTTGGCCCTACGCCAAATGCCAACTACTACGCAGAACTGCATTACTATTACTATCCAGAGTCTATTGTGACTGCCCTGACCACATGGCTGGGTGATAACTTTGACTCTGCGTTGCTATACGGCACTCTGTGCGAGGCAGGAACATACATGAAGAGTGCACCGGAAGACGGTATGTATAAGTTGTACCAAGAACGGTACGTTCAGGCTATTGCACTCCTCAAGAACTTGGGTGACGGCAAACAACGTGCTGACGCTTATCGTGATGGTCAGATTAGGGTTCCTGTAGCATGAGTATTCTCCAAACCCAGACGACCAGCTTTAAAACAGAGCTATACACAGCCGTCCACAACTTATCCACGGATACGTTAAAGATAGCCCTGTACACGGCCAGTGCTGATTTAAACGAGGCAACCACCGTTTACACGACGGCAGGCGAGGTTACGGGCACTGGATACGTTGCAGGCGGGGTGGCCTTGACTGGCGTAACCATCAACTCCTCTGGGTATACAGCTTATGTGGACTTTGCCGACGTGGTGTTTAACGCATCGGTTACGGCTCGTTGTGCTTTGATCTACAACGTAACTCAAGGTAACAAATCCATAGCTGTGTTGGACTTTGGTTCTGACAAGACCTCTACAAATTTCACCATCACAATGCCTGCTAACACAGCCACAGCAGCATTGATCCGTTCTTCTAATTAAGGAGTCTCACATGAGCTTGGACAAACTGACCGCTACAGATCAAGTAGCCGCAACCACAAAATACAACACAATGCCAGCAGACACCATGTCTATGGATGGTAAATACTACGCTGTTTGCTATGGCGCTGACGGTCAAGTTAAGTGGGAAGAACCAATCCAGAACATGGTTGTGACTGTTGGTCAGAACTTGACCTTGGACACCATTCTTGGCAACTCAGCCGCTGGCGCAGTTGTGATGGGCTTGAAGGGTACAGGTACTGTAGCAGCTACAGACACTCAAGCTTCTCACCCCGGCTGGTTAGAGGTTGGTGGCACTAACGCTCCCGCATACTCTGGAAACCGTCCTACGCCATCATTTTCTGCTGCCGCCGCAGCAAGCAAGGCTACGTCTTCTGCCGTGTCATTCTCTATGACCAGCACAGGTACAGTGGCAGGTTGCTTTATTAACATCGGTGGTAGCGCTACTAAAGATTCAACCACTGGCACATTGTTCTCTGCTGGTGATTTCTCTAGTTCTAAGGCTGTTGTTAACGGCGACACAATTGCAGTTACATACACATTAACATTGACTTGATATGGCGTTAGCTTGGGGTGACGGCGCATGGGGTGATAACGCATGGGGCGGTGGAGAAACTTTCCCCGTCAGCGTTACAGAAACCGCCCTACTTGCTGATGCACCTGCGGCTGGGTTATACATTGAAGTAAGCGTTACGGAGTCTTTGACGAACGGGACGGCTTGGGGTGCGGATACTTGGGGTTCTGGCCTGTGGGGTGGTACAGAAGGCATTCAGGATATTCAGACTGTAGCTCTGACAATGAATGTGGCGGTGGATGAATCTGCTGCTATTGCTGATGATCAGTCGGTTGTTGCCAATTTTGCGGGGTCTGTCACTGAGACAGCGGCTATTACTGATACGAATGAGGCAATAACAAGCTACAACGTCAGTGTGTCGGATAGTCAGGCCATAACAGATGTCAACGCCGCGCAGACAAGTTATAACGAGAGCGTGTCGGATTCAGTTGGTATTGCGGATGTAGAAACAGCGGTTGCTACATTCTTGGGTGATATATCGGAGTCAATTGCAATAGCAGAAGCACAGGTGGCTGTGCTGATTATGACCATCAACGAAACGATGGCTATTGCAGAAGGAACGACTGTAGGAACGTATTACACAGAATTCTTAACTGAATCTGCGGCAATAACGGATATAAATGATGGTGGTGCAAACTACCAAGTGAGCCGGACGGAAACGATGGCGATAACGGAAACAAACGGTGGACGATATTTGTGGGAAATTATTGATGACACACAAGGCGTAAACTGGCAAAATATCAGCAATCCGCAAACACCGGGCTGGGGTGCTGTTGATACAACGGAATCGCCCGGTTGGACACAAATTTCTACACAGTAGGAGCATTAAATGGCAAATACGGCACTAATCGGCCTCACGCTACCAGCCACGGGCACACTGTCCGGGCAGTGGGGCGACACAGTTAACAACGCTATCTCGCAGATCGTTGACGTTGCCGTTGCTGGTACGCAGCAAATTACCACTGATGCTGACGTTGATCTGTCAGTTACTGTTGGTACATACGCCAGCACCGGCCTGACATCTACAAGTTCACAGTACGCAGTTCTTCTGTGTACAGGCGCACGTACAGCGGCTCGTAACATTAACACTCCCAAGCAGTCTAAGACCTACGTTGTCATTAACGATACGTCTGGTGGCTATGCAATCACAGTGCGTGGTGGCCCAACATCTCCTACGACTGGTGTAACTGTTGCGGCAGGCACACGGGCAATCATTGCTTGGAACGGCTCTGACTTTGTTAATGTGGGCGGTGGCTCTGCTGCTGGTTCTACCACTCAGGTTCAATTTAACAACGCAGGTGCTTTTGGCGCTTCTGCTAACCTGACCTTTGACGGCACAACGCTGACAGCTAACGACATCATTGATTCTTCATTGACCGCCAGCAAGCCTGTATTTACCAATGGTAGTAAGAATTTGGTGTCTACTGGAACTCTTGGCGTTGACCAAGGCGGTACAGGTCTAACCACTTTGACTGCTAATAATGTCATTCTTGGTAATGGAACCTCAACCCCCAGCTTTGTAGCCCCTAGTACCGCTGGTAATGTTTTAACCTCCAATGGCACAACATGGCAGTCAACAGCCCCCGCAGCTTCTGGCGTAACGCAAGCCAAAGCTACCATGATCTCTTTCATCTTCGGTTTCTAAGGAACTAACATGGCAAACCCAAATCTTTTAGCCGCGACCACAGCTTCCGGCACGACAACTTACCTTACACCCAGCGCAACAACTGCGGTGGTGTTGGTTCCTAATGCGGCTTCCAGCGGTCAGGTCTTCAAAATCAATCAGATCGTTGCAGCTAATGTAAATGGTACTTCAGCAGTTGATGTCACAGTGGCTATCTACACTAACGGTGCAGTAGCTCAAGGTTCTGCTCCTTCGGGCGGCACGGCCTACCCGATTGCATCTACCGTTTCTGTCCCTGCTGACGCTTCTCTGATTGTTGTTGATAAAACTTCAGCCATTTATTTGATGGAAGGCTCATCAATTACGGTGACATCAGGTACGGCAAGCGGTATTACATACACAATCTCGTATGAAGTCATAAGTTGACCGGAGGCTTTCATGTCTCAAAGATATTCGGGTGGCTACATCTCCGCAGCCTTCAATGGCTTGAACACCGCTCCTACAACGGTGGAATACCTTGTCGTGGCTGGTGGGGGTGGTGGTGGTCGTGGCGAAGGTAATGCGGGTGGTGATGGTGCTGGCGGCGGCGGTGCTGGTGGTTTATTAACTGCAACTGGTTATTCCATTACAGCGGGGTCATCTATAACGGTTACTGTTGGCGCGGGTGGTGCTGGATCATCGTCTGGTAGTTCCGCAGGAAGCAACGGTAGCAGTTCTGTTTTTGGCGTAGTTGTATCTACAGGTGGAGGCGGTGGCGGCTCCGATGCTTCTGCGGCAGGCGTTGCAGGTGGCTCTGGCGGTGGTGCGGCTAATAACTATGCAGGTGGTACTACGGCAGGTGGTACTGGCATAACTGGTCAAGGTTTTGCTGGAGGTAGCACTTCAGGCTCTACAGCTTTTCAATACAGATCGGGTGCTGGCGGCGGCGGTGCAGGGTCTGTTGGTATTGCTGGCAATACATACAATTCCGCTGGTGGTGGCGGTTCTGGTTTAGTTTCGTCTATCACTGGCGCACAAATTGCCTACGCTGGCGGTGGCGGTGGCGGCAGTCAAGGTGTTAG
>Ga0208975_1000363_pt1 | contig 22629 bp, 17 predicted proteins | sample GreLakmeER78MSRF_FD_187700 | JGI IMG/M metagenome (GOLD analysis project Ga0208975, IMG submission 187700) | Freshwater lentic microbial communities from great Laurentian Lakes, MI, USA - Great Lakes metaG ER78MSRF (SPAdes) | ecosystem: Environmental > Aquatic > Freshwater > Lake | place: Great... | reverse complement strand
AAAGAATGCTGCAGTCGTTATAGCAAATAACAGATTTTCTTCTGGAGAAACAATTCAATATTCAGTGAATAGTGTTTCCGCATTTACAATCAGCGGGGCTAATTCTTATATTGCATTATCTTCAACGGTAAGTGGATCTAATACTAATAATTTGCGATCTATTGTTTTATCAACGTCTAATTTGTCTCGAGACGGAATCTCCACAATTAATTCTAACACTATAAGCATAGTTTCTGGAACTAATATGGGATTTTCCGCAAATGTTGTGACTGTTGTTGCGAACTCAACAATGGGATGGCTCGAGGCAATAGTAGATACTGATATGCCAGCAGCAACCACATCAAATACCGTATATTCTATTGGAACGCATAAAGTAAATGATGTTGGTGCTATGTTCGGTATTTTCCATATACCATCAGAAACAAATTTAAAATGGTTAACTGGTGAGCGAACATTTATTGTAACAGATACAGCAACTTATAATGACAATGATTATAACATGCGTGCTATTACAAAATATACTGCTCTTGGTAAGGTGAATACAGACGTCAATGCTAGAAATACTGTGTTGCGAGAAATGACTCCAGCAACACAAAAAGCACCTGAAAAAACAACACAACAAACACAAAAATTAAATGATCGCAAATTTATGGCGCAAACATTCTTTACGCCACGCGGATCACAAATTGTTGATAACGAAGTTAAAAACGGATATGGCATCTTTGTATCTTCAGTTGATTTATTCTTTAAGACTAAACCAACAAATGCTGAAGAATTGCTGCCATTTACGCTTGTGTTATGTAAGGTTGAAAGCGGAATCCCTAGTTACGCAGAGCCACTAGCATCAAAAACACTAGAGCCAGCGTATATAAAAGTTTCTGATAATCCTAGCACATCAAACTCTAATACTGTTACAACGTTTAGATTTACAGATCCAGTGTATTTGTTGCCTGAAACAGAATATGCAATCAAATTGATTACTGAGTCTCCCGACTATGAAGTATGGACTGCTAAATTAGGTGAAGAGTATACTGATAATTTGGGAAATACTAGAAGAATATCTGATCAACCTAATGTTGGAAATTTCTTCAAATCTCAAAATGCATCATTATGGAATCCAATAGCAAATGAAGATTTAATGTTTGTTATTAACAGAGCATCATTCGAAACTGGCGCTTCTGGAAATACTGTGTATTTTAATTTGACGCCAAATGATAAAATGACATCGAATTTAGTATACGACTACATTCAATTGACTGCTACAGAGCAAGTTTTTGCTCCAACGACAATATCGTATGAAGTTAAGACTGTGTTAACTGATGGCACTGTTACAGATTTTATCAAAGTAAATAATCGTGAAGTATTCTCTTTTGGTGGCGATACAGATGTTTCTTCTGCTTCGAAGAAAAGAAGAAGATTAATATCATCAGGTAATGTGGCATCAATTAATGTAAAGGTCACAATGAAAACCACAGATGATTCTGTGTCGCCTATATTAAACAGAGAACGATTCGGATTAACAACACTTCAAAACATTATTAATAATGCTGGCATAGCAAATAATCTAATTTCTATTACAAATGGTGGCTCTCATAGCAATGCTTCAAATATTGTTATCACAATTAGCGCTCCTGATGTTGGAAGCAATACTGCAACTGCAAATGTATTGACTTCTCAATTAGTTGGCGGTAAAATAATTGGTGTTAATATAGTCAATCCAGGAGCAGGATACTTTACCTCTCCGACAGTTACTATAGCTGAACCTTCTGCCACATCTAATGCAACTGCAATTGTTAATGGCGAAAACGATGTAAGCGGCGGCAATATCTTAACGAAATATCAAACTAAGATTGTTACGTTAGAAGATGGATTTGATTCAGGAGATTTAATTGTTCGATTGAACGCGATTAAACCTAATGGAACTGATGTTGCTGTATATTTCAAGGTTCTTTCTGCCTTAGACAGTGATGCATTTACTGCGAAAAAGTGGCAAAAAATGCAAGTTGTCAGAGATAATTTCTCAATAAATTCAACGCAGCGTGTTCCATTAGAATTTAGACATTCTTTAGAAAAGGGCACAATTTCTTACACTGAAGGAACTAACACATATCCTTTGGGCGGAACGTTTAAATATTTTGCAATTAAAATTTGTTTAACTGCAGAAGATCCTAGCGTCATTCCTTATGTTGAATCAATGAGAGCTGTTGCTGTCCCAGGTGGCTAATATGAGACATAAAATTCCTGGCACAAAATTTTCTCGAGATGCAAAAACACGCGCAATATTATGCAATGATTTAACAGAAAAGAGAAAATACGAAATAGAATTACAAAAAGTTAAAAGTGACGCTCGTCGAGATGAAGAAATAAATAATCTAAAGAGAGACATTTCTGATATTAAAGGAATGCTCGAGGCTCTATTGAGCAGAGGAACAGATGGCTAACGCAAATATTACACAAGTTCAAGTAACTAATACATTTGATGAATGGCGAGTAGCCACGAATGATCTTATTTCTGATCGTAATATTTTACGCAATCATCCTTATGTGAAGGATAATAGTAATTTTAGAATAGCAAACGGTGCAGTGTCTATCGCCAGATCAACTGGAGGAACTCTCCTTACAATTGAGGGATCTGGAGATGCATCTATCGGCGGAACAACAACCACAACAGATTTAATTGTAACAGATGATGGGTTAGTTGGAAATGTGCTAACTGTTGCTGGAAATACAATATTACAATCAAATTTATCTGTTGCTAAAAATACAGTTATATCTCAAAATGTTAACGTTGCTGGCACATTAAATGTTGTCACAATGTTGGAATCTGTTGGTAATGCGCGTTTCTATTCTAATACCTTTGTATCTTCTAACTCTACTGTATCACAAAATTTAATAGTTGTTGGAACTTCAAATTTAACGAACGTATACATATCATCAAATGTTCGAAGCCATTTGAACGCTTCACTAAATGTTTATGTTGGACAAGATTTATTTGTATATGGAAACACTGGTTTATCACAAAATTTAAGTGTTTCTGGAAATACAGTAATTTCACAAAATTTAAATGTTGCAGGGACATTAAACGTTACTGGTAATTCTATATTCTCAAATGGATATTTTGCTGGAACTGCTAATGCAGAAATCGCAAGACTAAATGTTGCATATGTAAATTCATTGACTGTTACTGAGCCTATTTTGGCTCCAGCAGTTTCTGCGGATTCTGTTTATGTGCTGAGATTCGGAGCGAATACCGATGGAGATGGTATTTTTAGAGTTAGACGTAGCAGTGGAAATGCTGATATCTATTGGAATGAGACGTCAAACGCATATCAATTCCTAGTAAATAATCAAAAAGCAAATGTTTCATTGAAATTAAAATCATATTCTGATTATATTTTAGAAGATACAAATGTCAGCGGATCAAAGACAATTGATTTAAATCAATCTAATTGGCACAAATTAACGTTGACAGGTTCTTCTGGAAATAGACAAATTACATTTACTAATGCACCAACTTCTGGTGTTGGATTTACTGTTTCGTTAATTATTCTTCAAGATGTAACTGGATCAAAAACACCAACTTGGTCTAATACCGTATATTGGGCAGGTGGGTTAGTTCCACCAGCAACAACATCTGCAAACGCAAGAGACCTTTGGACGTTCACAACATATGATGGTGGTTCTACATATTTGGGAACTCTTGCAGTAAAAGATGCGAGATAACAATGCCTCGTAGTTTTGATTTAAATAAAACATGGATTCCTGGGAATTATCGTGGAACTACCACATTTAATTCTAGCAGCACATTAAGTATTGCCTATGGGCGGTATAAGGGAACAGTATCAGGGCGAGGCGGTTCTGGTAATTCTCCGAGCTACAATACAGTTCCTGGAAATCCAAATCCACCTAATCCAACGAACTATCCATACACAGCTGCTGTGTATAATACAGTTCCTGGTAGCGCAAATCCACCTAATGCACCGAACTATCCATATGTAAGTGGAGAAAGTTACAACACAGTTCCTGGGAATCCACCGAACTATCCATACACAGCTGCTGTGTATAATACAGTTCCTGGAAATCCAAATCCACCTAATCCAACGAACTATCCATACACAGCTGCTGTGTATAATACAGTTCCTGGGAATCCAAATCCACCTAATCCACTGAACTATCCATACACAGCTGCTGTGTATAATACAGTTCCAGGAAATCCAAATCCACCTAATCCAACGAACTATCCATACACAGCGGCTGTGTATAATACAGTTCCTGGGAATTCACCGAACTATCCATACACAGCTGCTGTGTATAATACAGTTCCAGGAAATCCACCAAGTTATCCTGTTCAAGGTGTGTTTTGGGGAACATTGTTTTACAGTAATACTAATGGATTTGCTGAAATTTTTGAAGAAGATCCTGTGCAACTTGGATTTCAATATTATCCACAAACTGGAAATTCTCCATCTTTGCCTGGTCCAGCTAATGTTTATGCTGATCCAGCAGCAGGTCCACATGCGGCTATTGGACGAAACTTTTACATAACATATTTCCCTATCGATACCAGTTACAATACAGTTCCTGGGAATTCACCGAGCTATCCATACGTAAGTGGAGAAAGTTACAATACAGTTCCTGGGAATTCACCGAGCTATCCATATGTGAGTGGGGAAAGTTATAACACAGTTGGTGGAAATCCAACTCCTCCTAATGCAACGAACTATCCATATGTGAGTGGAGAAAGTTACAATACAGTTGGTGGAAATCCAACTCCTCCTAATGCAACGAACTATCCATATGTGAGTGGGGAAAGTTATAACACAGTTGGTGGAAATCCAACTCCTCCTAATGCAACGAACTATCCATATGTGAGTGGGGAAAGTTATAACACAGTTGGTGGGAGTTCACCAAATTATCCGTATACAGCTGCTGTGTATAATACAGTTCCTGGGAATCCAACTCCTCCTAATGCAACGAGCTATCCATATGTGAGTGGAGAAAGTTACAATACAGTTGGTGGAAATCCAACTCCTCCTAATGCAACGAACTATCCATACGTTCCTGGTAATGCTGGAACACCAACTACTGTTCTTGGAGTATATTTCCCAGGAGGTCCTGTAGGTTCTGATGCGCCATATGTGCCAGAAACAACGATTAATTATTGGGAATATCCAGACAATGTTGGAACTGGTCCAGGAACAACACCAGGAGCTCCTGCAGGATATCCAATTAGTGTTCCGAGCGGTGGATATATAGTAGTGAAGATTGAATAATTTTAAATTGTATAGTATAATTAGTATGTAGCAATTGGAGTTTATTATGCCATCGTTTCCCAAATATATGCGAGAATTGCCACACTTCGTCGTGGCTGAAAACTACTTCACTCCAGAAGAAGTTGATAGAATCAACGATTTAGAAGAATTACAAGAATTTTCTTTAGGAAAAGTTGGTTATGATAAATCAGGAAAAACTCAAAAAGAAGTAAGAGACAGCCATATATCTTGGCTTTTTATGAACAATGATTCTCAATGGATTTTTGATAAGTTTAATTGGTTAGTTGCACAAACTAATCACTCACATTTTATGCAAAATATTGATGGATTTGAGGCATTCCAATACACAAAATATTCCAAAGGTCAACATTACACATGGCATTTTGATTATGAGCCGAAGTTCAATAAATTTGAGAGAAAAATTAGCGCAACAATAATATTGTCGGATCCCAAAAAATATAGTGGCGGCGAATTTGAAATAGTGACTGATGGCAACATTGAAAAGCCACAAGTATTTAAGCCCAATCCAGGAACAGTTATACTATTTGCGTCTTGGATGCCACACAGAGTTGCGCCTATTAAATCTGGTGTTAGAAAATCATTAGTTGCTTGGGTAATGGGTGAAAGATCATGTTAAATAAACTTGTCAGCATCTTTAAAAATGATATTATAGAATTTTATTGCCATCCAAATTATGTTGGGATATTCCCAGAACCAAAACCTGCGATAAAGTATCTGCCAGATTGGTTTAAGAGAATTCCTCCTGTTAATGAATCAGTGAGTGATCCATCATTTGGTGGACCTGCGTTAACAGCAAAAAAATGTTTCCCGTTAATAGACGCAATGTCTCTTGGATATACTATGCCTCTCTGCGCTGATCTACATGTTAAGGTAGACGCAGAAATGACAGAAATTAAAATACATAATCCACCAGAAATTGCTATTGCTGAATTTCACAGCCCAGCGCAGTTAGGCGATGATGTGGCGCCACGATATCCATTAAATGCTTTAAAATTTATAAACTATTGGGTTATAAAAACTGCACCAGGATGGTCAACGTTATTCATACCTCCAATTAATCATATCGATCAGCCGTTCACATGCCTGGGTGGTTTAGTTGATACGGACAATTATCCTAAAGAAGTAAATTTTCCTGCTATTTGGAATACTCCTGGATTTGATGATTGTATTCCTGCAGGAACTCCATTAGTTACTGCTATTCCGATTAAAAGAAACTCATTTAGTAAAAAACCAAAAATTAGGGATATGACCAAAAGTGAGTTTAAACATATAGAGAAAATAAGGAAACAACAAAGAACTAGAAAACATGTTTATACAAATGAATTAAGAGAAAAGAAATGAGTATTTTTGACTTTTTTACTAAAAAGAAATCTGCTTCATATAATATTGAAGAAGAAATTAACACAATATCAAACAGTGCAGAAGAAGTATATTCGAATCAAACCAAGAATCAAATCGAATTCATAGATTCTTCTAAGTTAATTTTTTCTTCTATACCTATTCAAAAGGCAAAAGATGTCCCATTAAACACAAAAAAATATTCTCAGGAAACTGGAAAGCAATTTACATTTCCTCTTTGCCCTGGCATGTATGATTATTCTGAACTAGGATATATTGTTTCCAGCTGGTCGGATTATCATTTTAAAGCGAATAAAGCTGGTGTTGCATGTGTTATGGGTGGAGGCAAAAGAAAATCTCCATTTCAACAACCTGTCAATATGGATGCTAGCATTGTAGAAGGTTTACTTAATGTCCATGATGGTATACCACTTAAGCCGTTTAATCTTACTTCTCCATGGAAAATTTTTACATACGATAAAAATATATCTGCGTTATTACTTCCTGCATGGTTTCACGCAGATCCAGAATTTTTAGATAATTTTTATGTATTTCCTGGTGTGGTTGACTATAAATCTTTCAGTGCAATGAATTTAATTATTGCCGCGAAACGAAAAATGCAATACACAATAAAAGCTGGTGATCCAATTTTGCAAATTATACCATTTTATAATAAGGAAATTGTCTGCGGATACGGACCACCTAACATTGAACAGCAATCTAAAATCAATTACGATCCGACTTCGCATAGAAATCAATTTTATAGAAAAAACCATAAAGTAAAAAAACAATATGCATTAAATGACGTCGATCCACCTAAAGATAGCAGTAACCAAGAATGAAAATATTTGTAAGCATATGTTCATATAGAGATAATTTGTTGCATCATACTATAGAGAGTTTAATTAAATTTAAATCTAATAGACATGAAGCGACATATGCTATTTTTGAACAGAATACCATAGATAAAAGCCTTGAAACGCTTTATCCAGAATTAATAAAAAGAAAAGATGTAAAATATAAAAGAATTGATCCAGAATATTCTGAGGGCGTTGGATGGGCTCGGCATATTAACAGTTTACAATTAACTGATGAGGATTTTTATTATCAAATAGATTCACATATGGTATTTGATCCTGATTGGGATCGTATGCTCATTAATGATTACAGAGAAGCAGTTTCTAAATGCGACACAAATAAAATTATTATATCCTCTAATTGTAAAAATTTTGAGGTTATCGATGATACTCCCTGCCTTCAACATAATAAAAGAGTTGCAACCGTAGCCAAATTTTATCAATTTAATAAAAATTTTTGGATATATGCTCATGGAGAACATATCCCAGCAACAGAAACAGTTATGCCAGCAATACATGTTTTTGCAGGCAACTTCTTTACTCATTCTGATTGGCTCCAAAATGTTGGAATAAATCCGAAAATATTCTTTCATGGAGAAGAACAGATAATGACTTTGGCTTCTTTTGCTGCGGGGTATAAATTATTTCATGGAAAGGAAATTTCTTGCTATCACTATTTAAATGCAAATCTGCACACATCAAAACAAACGGTAAACCCAGTTGTCTCAGACGATATCTTATCACAACGAGCATTAATTTCAGATATTGAATTTAAGGCATTTTTAGAGCATCTAGATGATTCAGTATTGGAGAGCTATAAGGCATATTCTGGGGTAGATTATATAAATAGAAAATTGGAAAAACGCGCTATAACATACAATATTTCGCCATCATGCGAAAACGATTGGGAAGTCTAAAATTTTGTAATTATAAATACCAATTATAATAATTAGGAATTCCCATGCCATACGCCGAGTTGATGATTGATCAAGGATCTACATTTGAGACATCAATTACTATTACTGGTGATGATGGTGATGTGTTAAACGTCACAAATTACACATTTGCTAGCTCCATAAGAAAATCGTATTATTCAGCAAACGTTTCAGCTAACATTAATGTTAATAAAATGGATGCCAATACTGGAAATATTAATTTATTTCTGAGTGCAGCCACAACTTCAAATTTAAAGGCTGGAAGATATCTATATGATGTTAAAATGACTGATACTGCCAACAATTCAACCAGAATTGTTGAAGGCATTTTAATTGTAACTCCACAGGTAACACGATAAATGGAAATAAAACTAACATCGAACAATAGAATCGGTAGAGTGACATTTTCAAACAAAAGAGCAAATCGATTTTCTGATTTGGTTGACGTCGTGAGCGCAGGAGCGCCAGATGGTGCAGTTTTAGTATATAATGCGAATACTGGAACATATCAGGTTCAAACGCTACCGACTAGCGATGGTGGTTCGTTTTAATGACTATATTGCAAATAAAACGATCTACATCGAATGTAGCGCCAAACACGCTGCAAGATGGCGAAATGGCGTATTCTTATCTAAGCAATACGTTGTTTATTGGTGATACTGCAAATGGTGTGATGAATGTTGGCGGTGTGTATTATACTCGTAAATTAGATAATGCTAGTTTTGCTAATGGCAATTCTACTTTAGTTGTTAGAGCATCAAATGGGTATGTTCAACTTGCAAAAGTTGATGTGTTAAATGACCTCAATGTTACTGGTAATGTGACTTTTTCAGAATTAAATGGTGGAAAGTTCTAATAAATAATTTGGTGATTGTTTTTTCGTTATAATTTTTAACTAATACCAACAGCGAATTATTAAATGCCAACAAAAATTATAATTAAAAATTCTGGCGCATCAGGTAACGTTCCAGCAGCAGCAAACCTCGATCACGGCGAATTGGCATTAAATTATGCTGATGGTTATCTGTTCTATAAAAATTCTTCAAATAGTGTTCAACGACTTTCTGGCGGCAACACATTTGTTACAATCAACGCAAATGGAACTATAGTATCTGCAGACTCAACAGACGATGCAGTTTCTCTTTTACCTGGAAGTGGAATAGACATCACTTCTAATGCGCAAACAGATTCAATTACAATCAGTGCTAGATTAGTTGATTCAACTAATTCTACATCCACAACAGAAGCCGCAACTGCAAACTCAGTTAAAAATGCCAGAGATGCAGTCAACACAGTATTAAATATTAGCGTCTTTGCGCTTAACACAGCAAATGTCGCTGCGAACATTGCGAATAATTCAGCAAATACTGCAGCTGTAGCAGCTAATAATGCAAATAATTCATATAATATAGCACTATTAGCATACGCTGCTGCTAATGGCGCATATGCTAATAGTCCTGGTCCAGCATACGACCAAGCCAACGCTGCCCAAACAACTGCACAGAACGCATACGGTGCTGCCAATACATCTGCTAATACTGTCAGAGTTTCACAAAATAGCGGATCCACATTATCTTCGAAGCAATTAAATTTTGTAAACACAGCCAATGTTACAATTACTGTAACAGATTCTGGCAATGGTAATGCAAATATCGCAATATTCGCAGCTGCTGGCGGTGGTGGAGGAGATTCTACAGCTGCATATAACCAAGCAAATCTAGCATACGCAGCGGCTAACACTGCTCAAACTACAAGTCAGAATGCATATGGTCAAGCAAATCTAGCATATACAGCTGCTAACACTGCCCAGACAACTGCTCAGAATGCTTATGGGCAGGCTAACAGCGCATATGGACAAGCAAATACAGCAACAACAAATGCTGGAACTGCTCAGACGACTGCTCAAAACGCATACGGCGCAGCCAATACTGCTCAAACTACAAGTCAGAATGCATATGGTCAAGCAAATCTAGCGTATGGCGCAGCCAACACTGCGCAAACGACTGCTCAGAACGCTTATGGAGCTGCTAACGCTGCGCAAACGACTGCTCAGAATGCGTATGGTGCTGCAAACACAGCTCAATCAACAGCCCAAAATGCTTATGCTCAAGCAAATTCAAATTATCAACCTGCTGTAACTCGCCTTGATGTTACGAACAACGGCGCAAGCGCATATCGATTTGATCAGTATGGTTCTGCAGTTGATGATCCAACACTATATGTCCGTGCTGGCGAGACGATTGCATTTAATTTAAACAATGCTGGTCACCCATTTGCGATTCGTGTTTCATCTGGTGGTTCAAACTATGACACTGGACTGACTCATGTTGCAACTGATGGAACAGTAAGCACTGGTTCTTCTGCTCAAGGCAAAGTTTCTGGCTCATTATACTGGAAAGTTCCTTATGAACTTGGTGGAAACACTTATGTTTATCAGTGCACTGTTCATAGTGGAATGGTTGGTAATATTGTAATTGAACCAACAATAACAGTTGCACATAATCAAGCGAATAGTGCATATGGACAAGCGAATCTAGCATACACAGCCGCCAACACTGCTCAGACAACTGCTCAGAACGCTTATGGAGCTGCTAACGCTGCGCAAACGACTGCTCAGAATGCGTATGGTGCTGCAAACACAGCCCAGACTACTGCTCAGAACGCTTATGCTCAAGCCAATGCTGCTCGATCCCAAGCAAATACTGCTTATGATCAAGCGAATCTAGCATACATTCAAGCAAATACTGCAACAACAATTGGGCAAAATTCTTATAATCAAGCAAACCTTGCATATACGCAAGCAAATAATGCCTATACTGCTGCTAATAATTCAAATCTAAAACTTGGCGGTGTTATAACTGGCACATTAAACGTTACTCAAGATTTAATTATTGGTGGAAACGTTTATCTTGAAGGTAACACGACATTCATCAACGTTTCAACATATTCTGTTGAAGACTCTTTGATTTATCTTGCATCGAATAACAAGTTGACAGATTCTGTTGATATTGGTTTCATGGGTGGCAAAAATAGTGGTGGAACATACGCACACACTGGTTTTGCTAGAGATGCTACTGATGGTAAATGGAAGTTGTTCGATGGTTTAGCAGAAGAAGGGCATGTTGGTAACGTTGTAGACTTCGCTAATACTTATCTTGCGACTCTCGTTGCGAATGTTGAAGCGAACAGTATTACTGTGCTTGGAAATAGAGTCGCTGTAAATACTGATGTTGCTGCTGCATACTCTCAAGCAAATAATGCATACGGTCAAGCGAATCTAGCATATACAGCTGCTAATACAGCCCAAACAACAGCCCAAAATGCCTACGGTGCTGCCAACACTGCTCAAACCACTGCTCAAAATGCCTATGGCGCTGCTAACACAGCCCAGACTACTGCTCAGAACGCTTATGGGCAGGCAAACCTAGCATACACAGCTGCCAATACTGCACAAACGACAGCTCAAAACGCATACGGTCAAGCAAACAGCGCTTATGGTGCTGCTAATACTGCGCAAACCACTGCGCAAAATGCATACAATCAAGCGAATTTAGCATATGGTGCAGCAAATACAGCCCAGACCACTGCGCAGAATGCGTATGGAGCTGCTAATACTGCTCAAACGACCGCTCAAAATGCCTATGGTCAAGCAAATACTGCTTATGGTGCGGCGAATACAGCACAAACAACAGCACAAAACGCTTACATTGCAGCAAACACAGCAGCAAATACAGTTCGTGTATCTGCTAATGGTGGATCGACTCTTTCAAGTAAGCAACTAAATTTTGTTAATAGTGCTTCTGTATTAGTAACTGTTTCTGATAGTGGCGACGGAAACGCTAATATTTCATTCTCTCAGAGTGGAGCAAGTGCTGCTGACGCATACGGTCAGGCAAATAATGCTTATAATGCTGCCAATACTGCACAAACGACAGCTCAAAACGCATATGCAGCCGCTAATACTGCTCAGACAACTGCTCAAAACGCATACAGTCAAGCAAATGCAGCATACGGTCAAGCAAATGCTGCATATACTCAAGCAAATACAGCAACAACAAATGCTGGAACTGCTCAGACAACCGCTCAAAATGCATATGGTGCTGCCAACACTGCTCAAACCACTGCGCAAAATGCATATGGTGCTGCCAACACTGCTCAAACAACAGCCCAAAACGCATACACAGCGGCTAATACAGCTCAGACAACTGCTCAGAATGCATATACTCAAGCAAATACAGCAACAACAAATGCTGGAACTGCTCAAACCACTGCGCAAAATGCATACGGACAAGCAAACAGTGCTTATGGAGCCGCTAACGCTGCTCAGACAACTGCTCAAAATGCCTATGGTGCTTCTAACACAGCCCAGACTACTGCTCAGAATGCTTATGGGCAGGCAAATACTGCTTATGGCGCAGCAAATACTGCACAATCAACAGCAATAATTGCGTATTCTCGAGCAAACACAGCATATTACACAGCAAATATAGTTTCAACACGCGAATATTCAATAGAACAAATTGTTGACTTTGGTATACCAAATCAAGTATACTACTCTATTGATGGAGTTGTTGGTAATCAAACTCTGTATGTGAATTCTGGTGATACCATTGCATTTAGACTTGGTGCTCTTTACAACTCATCTGGAGGGCAAACATACTATACAACATTCACACTCAGAGAAAATTCCATTAATGGTGCATTTGTCACCAGCGGTTTAACTTATGTCAGCAATGATCTTTTCGCAAATGGTTATCCATCAACAGTCTTAACAGGCAATTCTGCGCAAGCACAATCAAGTGGAATCGTATATTGGAAAGTGCCAGTATCAAGCGCACTCTCTAGTTACTACATTCAAGGCAATCCTACAAATTATGCCTACACACCTAAATTGCACATCAAAGTTAATCAGGCTGCTGATGCTTATGATCAAGCAAATACAGCAGCAAATACAGTTCGTGTATCTGCTAATGGTGGATCAACATTAACAAATAAGCAACTAAATTTTGTCAATAGTGCTTCTGTATTAGTAACTGTTTCTGATGGCGGTAACGGAAACGCTAATATTTCATTCTCTCAGAGTGGAGCAAGTGCTGCTGACGCATACGGTCAGGCAAATAATGCTTATAATGCTGCTAACACAGCTCAAACCACCGCTCAAAATGCCTATAGTGCTGCTAACACCGCTCAGACAACTGCGCAGAATGCATACGGTCAAGCAAATGCTGCATATACTCAAGCAAATACAGCAACAACAAATGCTGGAACTGCCCAAACTACAGCGCAAAATGCTTATGGTGCGGCAAATACTGCGCAGACAACAGCTGGAAATGCATACAATCAAGCGAATAGCGCTTATGGAGCTGCGAATACAGCTCAAACCACCGCTCAAAATGCCTATAGTGCTGCTAACACTGCTCAAACGACTGCTCAAGATGCCTACGGGGCAGCAAATACTGCCCAGACAACTGCCCAAAATGCTTATGGGGCTGCTAATACAGCACAATCAACAGCCCAGAATGCATACAGTCAAGCAAATGCGGCATATAGTCAAGCAAATCTAGCATATGCTGCAGCAAATAATTCAAATTTAAAACTTGGCGGTGTTATAACTGGCACATTAAACGTTACTCAAGATTTAATTGTTGGCGGCAACATTTATTTACAAGGAAACACAACTTATATAAATGTCGCGACATTGAATGTTTCTGATCCATTGTTGTATCTCGCAGCAAATAATAATTCATCAGATACAGTTGATATTGGTTTTATTGGTGCTAAAAACACAAGTGGCGTTTTCAGTCAAACTGGATTGGCTCGCGATGCTTCTGACGGAAAATATAAACTTTTTGATGGACTACCAGATGTTGATCATGTTGGTAACGTAATTAATTTTGCTAATAGTTATTATGCAACTTTGGTTGCTAATATTGAAGCGCAGCATTTAACTGTTGGCGGTAATACTGTTGCAACACAAGCAAATTTAACCTCTGCTCATAATCAAGCCAATTCCGCATACGGTCAAGCAAATTTAGCATACACAGCGGCTAATACTGCACAAACGACAGCCCAAGATGCTTACGGTGCTGCCAATACAGCACAAACTACAGCGCAAAACGCTTATGGTGCTGCTAATACAGCACAATCAACAGCACAAAATGCATACGGTGCTGCTAACACTGCTCAAACGACTGCTCAGAATGCCTATGGCGCTGCGAATACAGCTCAGACAACAGCACAAAATGCTTATGGTCAGGCAAATCTAGCGTATACAGCTGCCAATACCGCGCAATCAACAGCACAAAATGCATACGGTGCTGCTAACACTGCTCAGACAACTGCTGGAAATGCATACAATCAAGCGAATTCAGCATACGGTGCTGCTAATACTGCACAAACGACTGCTCAGAATGCATACGGTCAAGCGAATCTAGCATACACAGCAGCAAATACCGCTCAAACTACAGCACAAAACGCATACGGTCAGGCAAATAATGCTTATAATGCTGCCAATACTGCTCAGACAACTGCTCAAAACGCATATGGAGCTGCTAACACTGCTCAAACGACTGCTCAGAATGCGTATGCTCAGGCTAATTCAGACTATCAGCCAGCAGTAACTGAACTTGCTGTCACAAATAACGGAGCAACAGCATATCGGTTTGATCAATATGGCTCCGCAATAGATGATCCTACAATTTATGTGCGTGCTGGCGAAACAATTGCATTTAATTTAAACAATGCTGGTCATCCGTTTGCAATTCGTGTATCGAATGGCGGCGCAAATTATGATACAGGATTGACGCATGTAGCAACAGACGGCACAGTGAGCACTGGATCCAACGCTCAAGGCAAGGTTACGGGTAAACTTTATTGGAAGGTGCCTTTTGAACTTGGTGGAAACACATATGTTTATCAGTGCACTGCTCATAGTGGAATGGTTGGTAATATTGTAATTGAACCAACAATAACAGTTGCACATAATCAAGCGAATAGTGCATATGGACAAGCCAATGCTGCTTATACTGCTGCCAATACTGCTCAGACTACAGCACAAAATGCATATGGTCAAGCAAATCTAGCATACACAGCCGCCAATACAGCTCAGACAACTGCTCAAAATGCATATGGTGCGGCAAATACTGCACAAACTACTGCTCAAAACGCTTATGGAGCTGCTAACACCGCTCAGACAACAGCACAAAATGCGTATGGCGCTGCGAACACTGCTCAGACAACAGCACAAAATGCGTATGGGCAAGCGAACGCTGCCTATGGTCAAGCAAACACAGCAGCAAATACAGTTCGTGTATCCGCAAATGGTGGATCAACCCTTTCTGGAAAACAATTAAACTTTGTCAACACTGCAAATGTAACTATCGCTGTCACTGATTCTGGTGATGGTAACGCAAATATTGCAATATTTTCTATCGGTGGTTCTGGTGGTGGAGACTCTACAGCTGCATATAATCAAGCGAACAGCGCATATGCTCAAGCAAATCTAGCATACACAGCTGCTAACACCGCTCAGACAACTGCTCAAAACGCATATGGTCAAGCGAACAGCGCCTATGGTGCTGCTAACACTGCTCAGACAACTGCTCAGAATGCATACGGACAAGCAAATGCTGCTTATGGAGCAGCGAATACTGCTCAAACAACTGCGCAGAATGCATACGGACAAGCAAATGCTGCCTACGGACAAGCGAACAGCGCCTACGGTGCTGCTAACACTGCTCAGACAACTGCTCAGAATGCATACGGACAAGCGAACAGTGCCTACGGTGCTGCTAACACTGCTCAGACAACTGCTCAGAATGCATACGGACAAGCAAATGCTGCCTACGGTCAAGCAAACAGTGCTTATGGAGCAGCGAATACTGCTCAAACAACTGCGCAGAATGCGTATGGAGCTGCTAATAGTGCTGCGAGCACAGTTCGTGTTTCTCAAAATAATGGATCGATTCTCTCTGGAAAACAATTAAATTTTGTTAACACTGCAACAGTAACAATAACAGTTTCTGATTCCGCAAATGGAAACGCAAATATTTCATTCACATCGGTTGGTGCAGCTGCAAATATAAGTGTGAGAGATGAAGGCACACAAGTTGCAAGTGCAGTTGAGAGTATTAATTTTGTCGGTGATGGAGTAACAACAACCGCAACTGGAAGTGCAGTGACTGTTACTATTCCTGGCGGCGGTGGTGGTGGATCACTATCAAATATTAAAGTTTCGCAAAACAGCACTGGAACACTTAACGCTAATAGCATTAATTTCGTCAATACTGAAACTGTAAGTGTCTCAGTAAGCGCTGGCGTAAATGGTAATGCAAATGTATCCTTTAATACTACATCATCGCAAAACAAATATAATACCACAACTATTACAACTGAAACAATCGATACGTTCTCTGCAACGACATATAGAAGTGGTAAGTATCAGTTACAAGTAGAAAGTTTATATGGATTTGCTGCATTGGAAGCCATGATTATTCATGATGGCACAACAGCAAATATTGTTGAATATGGAAAATCAACTATAGGGTCAAATGTTGGTGTATTCAATGCAGATGTAAGCAGCGGTCAAGTTCGTCTCCGATTCACTGCAAACGATCCATCCACACAAATCAGCTACTACAGAAATTTATTGAAGTTCTTGAGAAATAATTTTGTTATTGATTATTTGCCAGAGGACTTATTATACGATAAGATAATTGGCGATTTGATGAATGCCATAAGTAGCAATTTATCTAATTCCGATTTGTTAAATGTAACTGATGCATTTGTAAATGACTTGATGAACAGCGGACACGTTAGAAATAAAAACGATGGATTGGTGTATGATTTATTAGAGGGCGTTACTAAAATATCATATAATCTAAACAATTCCATAAATCACATAACACCAACAGATCTTCTAGATGAAGCATTGACGCAAACATTTGACAATTTACCAGCATTTGACGTCATGAATTCATTGACATTTACTCCTACGGACTTTATGCTAGGATACACAACTCTAGGTCAGGATTTAATGTCTGGCGGCGCAATTACAAGATTTGATAGCGCAGACAGAAATATGGGTCCAGACGAAGATTTAGACTTAATGAGTAATGACGATTTAAGAGAATATTCTGACTTGAATTGATTGTTTTTATAAATATATTCGGATGTTCAGTTTTTTTATAAATAAATTTTTATTGGTTGCAATTAATTTAAACAGAGAGAGACATATCAATGCCAACAACACTACAATTTAGACGCTATGATTCAGCGAACATCGCTAACACAACTGGTGCTGTTGGCGAAATCCTTATCGATACAGATAAGGATACAGTTGTCGTTCAAGATGGTTCAACTGCAGGTGGATTTGCGCTTGCTAAAGAATCAACAGTAGGTGCTGCATACGGTGCTGCCAATACTGCTCAAACGACCGCTCAAAATGCTTATGGTCAAGCAAATACTGCTCAAACGACCGCTCAAAATGCTTATGGTCAAGCAAATACTGCTTATGGTGCTGCCAATACAGCCCAAACAACTGCGCAGAATGCGTATGGACAGGCAAATCTAGCATATACAGCTGCTAACACTGCCCAAACAACTGCTCAAAACGCATATGGAGCTGCTAACACTGCTCAAACGACTGCTCAAGATGCCTATGGTCAAGCAAATACTGCTTATGGTGCTGCCAATACAGCCCAAACAACTGCTCAAAATGCTTATGGACAGGCTAATAGCGCTTATGGTGCTGCTAATACTGCGCAAACAACAGGTCAGAATGCGTATGCTCAAGCCAATGCTGCTTATGGTCAAGCAAATTTAGCATATACAGCCGCTAACAATTCTAATTTGCTTGTTGGTGGAACAATTACTGGATCATTGAACGTCACCCAAGACATTAATATCTCAGGAAATATTTTCCTAGAAGGTAACACAACATTTATTAACGTTGCTACATATGCTGTAGAAGACTCTCTCATTTATCTAGCATCAAATAACATTATTAACGACATTGTCGATATTGGATTTATTGGCAGTAAAAATACTGGCGGCAGTTTCCTTCAAACTGGATTGGCTCGCGATGCTTCTGATGGTAAATATAAACTTTTTGATGGACTACCAGATAACGATCACGTCGGCAACGTAATTACATTTGCAAACAGCTATTTGGCAACTTTGGTTGCAAATGTTGAAGCAAATACGTTGACTGTTGTTAACGGCGTTTCTGGAAACGTAAATTTCGATTCTGGAACATTGTTTGTTGATGCTTTCAATAATGAAGTCGGTGTTGGAACAACAACTCCAGAAGCCGCGCTTCATATCGTAGGAACCACATCTGTTCGCGAAATAGTTGAAAGAGCGAATGTTTCTGCAACCGCTCTTGGCGCAAATTTGGAAATTTCGTTGATTAACGACGGCTCTGTTACATATCTATCAGCTAACTCAACAGCAAATTCAACATTGAATATTAGAGGCAATTCAACGATTACTCTTAATACATTGATGCCAACGAATAGAACATTGAGCGTTGCTGTTCTTGTGAAGAACGGAGCAACTCCATATGCAATCAACTTTGTTCAATTAGACGGCGCAAATACAACAATCAACTGGTCTGGTGGCACTGCCCCAACACCAAATGCTAATGCGATAGATATCTATTCGTTTACAATTCTTAAGACTGGTTCTGCAACATATACATTATTGGGCGCAAAACAAAACTTTGGAGCATAATATATAATTTTATTTTGGAGGTATTATGAGTAAGGTTGATAAGAAATACATTGGTGATAAAGTATTAACTAATCGTGAAAAAGTATATCAGCTATATGGAATTAATGAAGCGATTGAATTGTTAAGACCAGGAGCAAAATGGGAATGGACAGGTGGTGTAGGGTTTTCTCGCTGGGACGACCCTAGACCATGTCCATCTAAAAAAGAAGTTGAAGAAACAATGGAAAAAATTAAGGCGTTTGAAGATTCCATTAATACAATATGGACTGAAGAACAAATTAACAACATTAACAACCATGAAAATTTATTAAATGGTTAAAATAGATAATAAAATAACTTACGGAGTTTATCAATGGCACACTTTGCAGAATTAGACGCAAATAATGTTGTCTTACGAATTGTTGTCGTAGGGAACGCAGACACATCAGACGCTAACGGTGTTGAAAAAGAACACATCGGTGCTGCTTTCTGCGAACGATTGTTCGGTGGCACCTGGAAGCAAACTTCTTACAATGGAAACATGCGTAAAAATTATGCTGGCATTGGTTTTACATATAATGCCAGTATAGATGCATTCGTTCCACCAAAACCATATCCATCTTGGGTGTTAAATAACACAACAGCTAATTGGGACGCACCTGTTGCTAAACCTAATGACGGTAAATCTTATGAGTGGAATGAAGCTGAATTAAATTGGGTTGAAGTTTCTATTACATAATTTAATTATTAATTGAGGAATTGTTATGGCTATACTTGATCTTTTTCCAACTCCAGTTGGAATATATGAATTGAATAGGGATGTGAGTGATATTGAAAAAGAAACTGTATTAAATTTTGAACGGAGAAGTAATTCCGGAAATTTAACGAGCAAACCTCGTAACATTGTATATGATTATCCAGAATTAAATCATCTTAAATCATTTTTTGATGAAAGTATCCAAGACTATTGCAACAATGCATTAGCAATCAATCCAAATGAAGTCTCTGTGTATATAACTCAATCTTGGGCAAATTATACCGACTCTGGTCAATATCACCATAAACACTCACATCCGAATAGTTATGTTTCAGGTGTATTTTATCTCCAATCTTCAGAAGAAGATAAAATACATTTTTTTAATTCCAATACAACTAATCACAATATGAGAGAAATTAGAGTTAATACAGTTTCTTATAATAAGTATAATTCAGAATCATGGTGGTTGGAAGCAACCCAAGGTAGATTATATCTATTTCCATCTAATTTTGTTCATATGGTCGAAACAGTAGTTGCAAAACAAACTCGAGTTAGTATCTCATTTAATACTTTTCTTAAAGGTGTTGTTGGGTCAGCAGATAGCTTGACAGAATTAATTTTAAATTAACTAAATATTGGTAGATGCGCATGAAGGTATTTAAATGGCTACACCAACTACCAGAGAACAATTAAAAGATTACTGCCTAAGAAAATTAGGATTTCCAGTAATTGATATTAATGTTGATGACGATCAGCTAGACGATCGAATAGATGATGCTCTTTCAAAGTTTAGAGACTATCATTACGATGGAACTGAGGAATTATACCTAGCCCATCTTGTCACATCAGGAGATATTGCTAACAGCTATGTGACATTAGCTGATTCTATAGTAGGCGTCAGTAGAGTTTTGCCAATTAATTCTGGAAGCGTTAGTTCCTCAAGCGAACAAGGGTTTAATATTTTTGATATTAATTATCAAATTCGTTTAAACGATTTTTACAATCTTTTATCTTCATCATACACATATTATGTTATTGCGCGCGAACATCTAGCAACATTAGATATGATTGTAACGGGCGAACTACCGTTTACATATAATAAAAAAATAAATCAATTAAAAATATTGATGGATTGGAGCGGCAGAATTGCTGTTGGCGACTATCTAGTATTTCATTGTTATAGAGTTGTTGATCCGAATTCTTATTCAAAAGTATTTAATGATACATGGGTTAAGGATTATACCACTGCATTGTTCAAAGAACAATGGGGATCTAATTTAACAAAATATACAAATTATACATTACCAGGTGGATTAGTTGTAAATGGTGAAAAGATATACAATGATGCTGTAATTGAAGTTGCTGCGCTTGAAGAAAAACTTCGTGATGTATATGAGGCTCCACCGCAAATGATGGTGGGCTAATATGCCAACTTCAGTATACTTCAACAATCAAGACGCTACAAGAGAACAATTTCTTGTTGAAGATTTAATTCTAGAATCAATAAAAAATCATGGTATCGATGTAATCTACCTACCTAGAGCATCGCAATCAACTATTGATGAACTGTTCGGTGATGATACAGTAAAATACTTCAACGAATCGTATACTATTGATGTATACATGGAAACTTTTAATGACTTTGAAGGTAATCAAGAATTTTTTAGTAAATTTGGATTAGAGATTCAAAAAAACGCCAAAATAGCAGTAGCACGAAGAACTTTTTCTAGATTTATTCCAAACGCAACTCGAAATTCTCCGAAAGAAGGAGATCTTATATGGCTTCCTGTTCAACAAAAATTAATGGAAATTAAAAGAGTTGAAGAAGAAAAAAACTTCTTTCAAGCAGGAAAAATTGCCCCATATATGTTTGGACTAACAATAGAAACATTTAAATATAATGGAGAATTATTTGACACAGGTATTTTTGAAATTGATGAAATCCAAAATAGACAATCATACGCAATAAACTTTACTGTTGCAGCAGGTGGCGTTGGTAATTTTGAAATAGGTGAACCTGTATATCAAGGCAATTCATATAGTGCCGCTTCAATAAAAGCATATGTAGCAGATTTTGATAAAGCAACAAGAATTTTACGATTAAGAAATATCAAAGGAACATTTGTTGCGAATCAACACATTAAAGGATTTAATAGTTCTGCTAGCTGGATAATGCAATCAGGTAATATTATGGATAATCAAAATGATGCAGATGATAACATTATTGTCGAAAGCGAAGCAGATAATATATTAGATTGGACTGAAACAAATCCATTCGGATCATCGGATGAAACTTAATGTTATCTAACGCACATTTCTACCATAGAATTACACGCAAACTTGTTGTTGCTTTTGGCACAATGTTTAACAACATTATGCTCAAGAGATATAATAAAGAAAATACTGTAGAAATTGAAAGAATTGTTGTTCCTATGACATATATGTCAAAAGAAAAATTCTATCAACGATTAGCGCAAGATCCAAATTTATCAAAAGAAGTTCAAATAAACCTACCTAGAATGACGTTTGAATTAGATTCAATCGTATACGATCCGTTGAGAAAAGTTTCTGCGTTTCAAAAATATTTTGCTCCTAAATCGAATACAGAAATAAAAACTACATACTCAACTCCATATAATTTTAATTTTTCGCTAAACATATTTGTTCGAAATACTGAAGACGGAACACAAATAATAGAGCAAATACTACCATATTTTAATCCTGATTATACATTATCA
>Ga0208975_1000362_pt1 | contig 22656 bp, 31 predicted proteins | sample GreLakmeER78MSRF_FD_187700 | JGI IMG/M metagenome (GOLD analysis project Ga0208975, IMG submission 187700) | Freshwater lentic microbial communities from great Laurentian Lakes, MI, USA - Great Lakes metaG ER78MSRF (SPAdes) | ecosystem: Environmental > Aquatic > Freshwater > Lake | place: Great... | reverse complement strand
ACAAATACGCTACAGACATTGGTAAGCCACTTGTTGCAGAACAAAAAGCACTCACAGATGTAATTGATTACGCTTATAACACTCAGTTTGGGCGTGATGCTACGGCTAAAGAGGTTACAGATGCTACGACATATTTAACAACTGGCGGTAACTCTGTAGCTGGAACTGGTGCATTGAACTACACCACAGAAGGCTATAACTACGACACACAAAGCATTATCTCTGGCTATCGTAGTGCATTAGGACGTAACCCTACGCAGACTGAGTATGTTTCTGCAATGGCTAACTTGGGCTACAACCCATACGATGCTTCTGTTCTTGGTGAGGCTGGTAAGTTATCGGCTAATGTTGCTGCGCTAGAAAGTGACCCATTTGCAGGGCGTTACGCCAATGCTAACCCTTATGGGACTTATGACATTGCGACAATGACCACTAAGTTGGACTCTACATTGCCAAACATTTCTCAGAATGTCGCAGGTAATAGTGTTCAGTTTATTAGCCCTGTTACCCAAAGACCAATTACCACTTCATTTGTAAATGGTAAGTTAGTAGTCAAAGATGGCGTAGATACCTTAACTGGTGAGCAAGCACAATCAGCTATTAACTTAGCTTTAAATACTGGTGCATTAACAGCGACTGAGTACAAAAACCTAACTGGTGCATTGGCTAGTGCTAAGTCAATGGATGACGTTTACAAGGCATTTGGTACACCACAAGCTGTTACAGCACTAGACCCTAAATATGGCTTTCAGTTGGGAGTTGGAAAGACACTAGCGGAAGCACAAGAGAACTCTGAAGGTGTACAGGCTTTGGTTGACGCTGCTGCTGCGGCTAATGGTGGTAGGTTACCTGCTAACTTCTCTGTGGCTAACCTAGCTAAAACAAAGAATGTTCCGTTCCAGTTTGGTCAGGATGTTTACAACAAGTCTTTTATGACTGATGCAAACACACCGATTACGACATTGGCTAGGTCACCAACAGTAATGTTTAACCCTGCTAATCCAACAGCACCATCTAACTTCAACCCTGCTAACATCTACCAAGCACCAATTACAGCAGGTCAAATTACTGCTGGTCAGATGCGTGAGTTGTTTCCGTCATTTGGAGAATCTAAGCGTTTGGCACAAGGATTGATTAACGAGCGTCCATCTACACAAAGCATTGTGAACATGATTCAAGGCGCACCGATTAACGCACCAATGGGTAATGTTGCACAAACAGCAATGCCAATTGGAGTTAATACAGCTATGCCAACAGGCTTGCAAACTGGTATGCCAATGGGCAATCAATCATTGGCAAACATTCTTAGCATGATTTCTAAGTGAGACAAGAATGAACTATCAAGAACTTGTCAGTTTAGTTGGTGGAAGTAATCCTCAGAGTGCTACCTATGAGGATATTGTTTCTGGCATCCAGAGCCAGTTACGTCCACAGACAAGATTTGCGCCTACCACTTCATTGTTAGACATGATTGGTAACCAGTTACCTGACCAACCAAGAATTGCTTATGGCTCTTTGCTACAGGCTCAACCTAGAGTTCTGCCTACACCCATGACAGCAATTAGGAATCCTGATGCAATAGCAAGCCTAGATTCTGGTGTTATCAACCTTGGAAACTTAGATACAGGCAAGATTACGGATAACTCAGAATTAAGTAAAACTCTTGTTTATAACAATGACTTTACTAGAGATGTTTATGGTACTACTGGTGCAACTACAGACACAACAAATAGGGGTTTGTTTGGGACTAATGTCACAGGAACAGACGTAGCCAATGTTGCAGGGACAATAGCACCGATAGCTGCTTTAGCGGGTAACTCAGACCTAGTTAAAACAGCTATTGCACTAAATCTAATTGGTTCTGCTCTTGATATTCGTACAGAGCAAGATGTTATTAACTTGGGAACAAAGATAGCTATGTTGGCGGCAGGGCCAGCGGGGAACGTATTAGCCGCAGGTCTTGGCATAGCTACAGACAATACACCTTTGACAGTAAACGCTTTGCTTGGACTGACAAACCCAACATTGAGCCTTGTTAATAGCATCTCTGGTAACCTAACAGGCTACAGTCTAGGCGACATTGTTAATGGCTTGCTAAACGCACCAGAAGGCTCTGTTTCTGAGTATGGCTTACTAGGTGCAGCTAACCTAGCTGGAACTGCTGACGCAAGCAGAAGAAGGGCAGGTGCTGCCTATGACAGCATGGACGCAAATACTTTAAGGGTGCTTGCTGAACTTGGTGATACTGAAGCTAGGGATAAATTAGTTTCTATGTCTAGTGGTGGTGGTACTTCTACCTACAATCCAATTGCTGATTTAGGTACTGCTAGGGGTAACAGTTACTTCAACTTGTTTACTCCTGTTGGTGGTGTAGCAAAGCCTAACCCAACTATAACGAGGGCTATCCTTGCTGAATAACGACAAAGCTGTTTTGGCTCAATGGGCTAAAAACTTACTAAATGATGACTTTTTCAAAGAAGTTATAGATAACTTGAAAAAAGAACAGATTAGTGTGATAATTAACACAAGTGCAGAAGAATGTGATAAGCGTGAAGATGCTTATCGGCACATAAAGACTATTGAACTGATTACAGCACACCTAGAAGGCATAGCCTCGGAGACTGTGATTAGGGAGAAGAAGTGGAAGATTCTTTAGGGGAAACCCTAACCTCCGTCCAGAAGGTTTCTGGCGATTATTGAGATGACAAATGGAAAACACCAACCCACAAGGGAGTGAAAGCCTAAATGTAAACCAAGCCGCTTCAGCGTTTGAAAGTCTGATGGGTGATTCCGAGGAAGCTGACAACAGCCAAGCCGAAGGTCAACTAGAGGAAGTTCAAGAAACTGATGAAGTTGAATATTCTGAAGAACCAAAGCCTAGATATAAAGTCAAGGCATCTGGTGAGGAAGTTGAGGTAGAACTTGACGAACTCATTAAGGGTTATCAACAAGGTACGGACTACACGAAAAAGTCTCAGGCTCTAGCTGAACAACGTAAGGCGATTGAAGCTGAACGTGGTCACTTAGAGTATGTTAAACAAGAGCGACAGGCATACGCTCAGAAGTTGCAAGCGTTGGATAGCTTCCTTACGCAGCAACATCAGGGTGTGGACTTAGAAGTTTTAAAGGAAACAGACCCTATCGGTTATGCGGTAGCGGTAGCGGAACAGAGCCAACGTGAGAAGCAGTTAGCAGTAGTCAGGAATGAACAGCAACGAATTGCCCAACAGCAACAAGCAGAGCATCAGTCCCAATTGCAAACGCACTTACGCACAGAATCTGAGAAGCTAATTAGTCTGATTCCTGAGTTAGCGACACCACAGGGTGATGCGGTACGGAAACAAATCCGTGACTATGCGAAATCTGTTGGTTGGACTGACCAAGAACTCAGTTCCGTGTATGACAGTCGTGCTGTGAATACTTTGTATAAAGCAATGAAATACGAGCAACTTCAAAAGAGCAAACCTGAGTTGAATAAAAGACTTCAGTCTGCCCCTAAGATGATGCGATCAGGTAATTCTGCGCCAGTTACAAATTCTGCACAGGACAAACAAGCCATGCAGAGGTTGCGTGAGACAGGAAAAGTCTCAGACGCTGCCAAAGCATTTGAACGATTTTTATAAATTTTGGAGTTTTAAAATGCCTGTTTATCAAACATATACCTCAATTGGTATGAGAGAAGACCTTTCGGATGTTATTTATTCGATCTCACCAACAGATGTCCCATTTATGTCATCTATCGGTAAGGGTAAAGCTACTGCTGTTACACATGAGTGGCAAGTAGATAGTTTAGCGGCTGCGGTTCTAACGAATTTCACCATAGAAGGGGCCACGGCTACCAGCGCAACAATGTCACCGACTACCCGAGTTGGTAACCAGACTCAGATTGCTCAAAAGACAGTCCAGATTTCTGGAACTTTGCAAGCTGTGGATAAAGCAGGCCGCAAATCTGAAAAAGCCTATCAACTTGCGAAAGCCTCGGCCGAAATTAAGCGTGACATGGAAACAACACTTCTGAGCAATCAAATTGCTTCAGCAGGTAGTTCCTCTGCTGCTCGTAAATTAGGTGGTCTGCAAGCATGGTTGAACAGCAACTACTCTGGTGGTACTTCTGGTGTGGCTGGTTCTTCTGGCACTACTGCTCGTACAGATGGTACAAACAGGACTTTCACAGAAGCCTTGTTACAAGCTGTTATCAAAAGCGTGTATGCCTCTGGTGGTAATCCAAAGGTTTTGATGGTTAGCCCAGCGCACAAGCAAACAGTATCTGCATTTGCAGGTATTGCTGCCCAGCGTTACATGGCCCCATCTAATACGCCTACTACCATAATCGGGGCGGCCGATGTTTATTTGTCAGATTTCGGAACTGTAAGCGTTGTTCCGAATAGATTTATGACATCTACAAATAGCTGTGACGAGACAGCGTTTGTGCTAGACCCTGACATGGCGGCTGTTTCTTACTTGCGTCCATTCCAGACCAACGAGTTGGCTGTTACTGGTGACAACGAAAGCACACAGTTGCTTGCTGAGTACACCTTGGAAGTTAAAAACCAAGCTGCACACGGCATCATTGCTGACTTGACACCTTAATCTGGTGTAACCCAAAAGATGCCTCAGACTAAACCTCTGGGGCATTTTCTTTTCTACTCAAACTGATAGAATTGGTGTATGGAAAACTCTAAACAAACTGCTGTTCATGCCGATGGTGAGGGTGGGATTGTTATCCAAACTCGTCAAGATGTTACTAACATCATGGAACAGAATAAAAAAGAATTTAATTCTTTTGATGAGAGAGCAAAATGGTCTGACCAATTGTTTGGCAATAAGGTTGCATCTATTCCTATGACTGTCATTGATGACTTGAACAAACAAGGAATCATGCGTGGGTTTGCTGTGCTTGATGACAAGCGTTTTGCCATGTGGTTGAATGACCCAATGAATCGTGCTTGGCGCACTAGAACAGGAAAAGTATGAGCATTTCTACCTATGCTGAACTACAAACTGCTGTAGCCTCATACCTTGCGAGAACTGATTTAACATCAGAGATAACAGACTTTATTCGTTTGGCAGAGATACGATTGCGTAGAGACTTTCGTATTCGGCAGATGCTTGCATCCTCAACAATAACGTGTGTTCCCTCTACAGCGACAGTAGCTATTCCCTCTGACTTCTTAGAGGTGAAGGACTTTATTGTTAACACAAATCCTGTAACTCCTCTGAGTTACGAATCTCCCTCTTTGTTCTCAAGAAACTCAAGAAGTGCTGAGATTGGCAAGCCTATCAATTACACAGTATTGGCGACTACTTTTAAGTTTGCACCCATACCTGATTCAAACTATAGCTTGATACTGATTTATTCAGCAGCCCCTGCGTTTCTTAGTACAGCAAACACAAGTAACACATTCTTGGTAACTTGTCCTGATTTGCTTTTGTATGGTGCGTTGCTAGAGGCAGAGCCTTTCTTAATGAATGATGCTCGACTCAATACATGGGCTGGTCTGTACGACAGAGCAAAACTAGCATTGACCTCAAGCGATGAGAGGGGTCAGTATTCTGGCGTTCCTTTGGCAATGCGTAACGCAAATATCTAATATGCCCACACAAAGAATACAACTAGGCGAGTGGATGCCTGACCAATCAGGTATTACTGGCGTATTAACTGACGCTAAAAACGTGGTATCCCAAGCTGTTGGCTATGGGGCTTTTCCTAGTGCAGTAGCGTTCTCTGGTACTGCTACAGAAGACCTAGTGTCTTTGTACGCTGCGAAGAATCCAGACTCTACAACGCAGTTATTTACCTCTGGCGCATCTAAGATTTTTACTGTAAGTGGCGTAGGCGCATTAACGCAAGTAAAGTCAGGAATGACAACTGGCATTAACGATAGGGTGCGTTTTACTCAGTTTGGTACACGAGTAATCACTACCAACAATGCTGATGTTTTGCAAGCATGGACGCTAGGAACATCTACGTCTTTTGCTAATCTAAGTGCATCTGCACCGATAGCTAAGTTTATTACTGTGGTGCGTGACTTTGTTGTGTGTGCTAATACGTTAGAAACGACACAACAGCAGTATCGTGTGAGGTGGTCAGCTATCAATGATGAGACTGATTGGGTTGAGGACGTAAACACTCAGTCTGACTATCAAGATATTCCTGATGGTGGACAGATTGTAGGAATTCGTGGTGGTGAGTTTGGCTTGGTGTTCTTAGAAAGAGCCATTAGCCGAATGACCTATGTAGGGACTCCGTTTATATTTCAGTTTGACAATATCTCTCGTAACAAGGGTTGCATGGTTGCTGGCTCTATTGCTCAGTACCAAGGGGTTACATTCTTCCTGTCAGACGATGGTTTCTATATGTGCGATGGTCAGCAAGTATTGCCAATTGGTAGCGAGAAGGTTGACCGATTCTTTATTGATGACGCATCCGAATCTGACTATGGCTCTATGTCTAGTGCTGTTGACCCTATCCGTAAACTTGTTATTTGGAACTATGTTGCAACCGATGGAATTCGTAAATTATTGATTTACAACTTTTCCACAAAGAAGTGGACTTATGCAGACGCAGGGACTGACTTCTTGTCTGAGGCATCCTCAACTGCTGTGACGCTTGAGCAATTAGACAGCATTAGCGCATCTATTGACGCATTGACTACAAGTCTTGACTCAAGGCTTTATGTTGGTGGTAAATACTTTCTTGGCGGTACATTGGGTGCAAAGGTTTTTACCTACACAGGTGTTAATGCAACTGGTCTAATCTCAACTGGAGATATTGATTTGGGTGGACAGTCTGTTGTGACTTTGGCTAGACCACAGGTAGATGGAGGCTCTGCAACGATTGCTGTAGCCTCTAGGCAACTGTTAAGCGAAGATGTTACTTATGGTACTGCTGTGGCTGCTGACGCAGAGAACAGGGTTTCTTTGCGTAGTTCTGGTAGATACCACAGACTTCAGTTAGTCCCTACAGGTAACTGGATTAACGCTGTGGCTATTGACGTGGATGTTACTGGTCAAGGTGTGCGCTGATGTACAGAAGCCTACCTGCGTTTGGTGGTGACCAGAGGGCTGTGGCTGAAGTTGTCCGTGGCATCATGGACGGAAAGACCAATAACACAGGTACTTTGACTCTGGCAACTGGTGGTGCTTTAACTACCACTTTGACAGACCGAAGGATAGGCCCAGACAGCGTTATCCTGTTTGCCCCTGCCTCTGCTGCTGCTTTTGCTGATTCTGCGCCTTATGGTGCTTTTCAAGATGGAACAGACCAGACTGCTGCTAGTACGACTGTTGCTTATCCTATTACCTTTGATACAACCGACTTCTCTAATGGAATTACGTTATCAAATAGTTCTAGGTTAAATGTAAAAAACGCAGGACTCTACAACTTACAGTTTTCCATTCAGTTTAAGAACACCACAAACGATGGTCAAGATGTGGATGTTTGGTTTCGTAAGAATGGAACAAATATCGCAAACTCAAACAGTAGATTTCACCCTCCTCCGAGGAAAAGTTCTGGTGACCCAAGTCATATCATTGCTGCATTGAATTTCTTTATTGACATGGCTGCTAATGATTATGTTGAGATTGTGTGGAGAACTGAAAATACTGGTGTAAGTATTGAGCATTTTGGGACAAGCACAAGCCCGACAAGACCTGCTGTGCCATCAGTCATAGCTACTATGAATTTAGTAGGCGGTGGTGCTACTTTTAATGGTATTTACGCTAGTTCCCAAGGACAGGGTACGGCTACGATTACCCACTTTGCCAATTCAACTGCAAATAAGACATATCGATATGCAGTTATTGGTTAATTTTAGTAATTTATGTATAATGGATTCCGTGGATGACCCATCTTGGAATCCGAAACTCTAGGAGTAAAGATGGCTACTACTACCACATCAACTGTTGACCCCAAAATTCTTCCATATTTAGAGTATGGACTGCAACAGGGTGCAGGTCTATATCAGGGGGGAGGCCCACAATACTACACAGGCGAAACCTTTGTAGCACCCTCTCAGACCACACAAGCTGGCGTTCAAGCCCTAGAAACTCGTGCTTTAGCGGGTAACCCTCTAACTGGACTTGCTCAACAGCAGGTACAGGGAACTTTGGGTGGTGCTTATCTAGGTGGAAACCCTTTCTTTCAAGGTGCATTTGCCCCTGCTGCTGCTGCTGCAAAGACGCAGTTTCAAGATACTTTAGGTAATATTGCTTCTAAAGCTAGTTTGGCTGGGCGTTATGGCTCTGGTGCTATGGGTAACCTGCAAAACAGGGCTACAGGTCAGTATGCACAAGCATTGACTAACACAGCAGGTCAATTGGCTTATCAGAACTACGAGGCAGAGCGTCAGCGTCAGCAACAAGCTATTGGGGCTGCGCCTCAGTTAGCAATGGCTGATTACCAAGACATTAACCAATTGCTACAAGCAGGTCAGTTGCGTGAAGGTTACCAAGGTCAACAGTTGGGTGCTGACATTCAGCGTTTCAACTTCTTGCAAAACCAGCCACAACAGAACTTGCAAAACTATATGTCATTGGTATATGGCAACCCATTAGGGCGAGTGGGTCAAACTACTGCGTCTGGTGCTGCTGATACCTCTGCGTTCCAGAAGTTGTTAGGTACTGCTGCGGTGGGTGCTGGTGTGTACAAGAATCTTGGCTCACCTAACCTAAGTTTTCTAAATCCCTTTGGTTCTAATTTCCTTGGTGGTAATTCACCACAAACAAATGTTGTTGACTCATCTAATTGGGCTGACTTAGGCTATTACAACTATGGCTAATAAGGACTAACATGGCTGGACTATTAGACATTTTTGGTACAGGCGGTGCAGACACAATGGGTCTGTTGGGTATGTCACAAGCTGACATTGCTCGTAATCGTGACGATGCACAAGCACAAGCCCTCTACGCATTAGCTGGCAGATTGTTTGCAGGTGGAAACACAGGTCAGTCTATTGCTGAAGGCTTGCAACTTGGTCAGCAAGCCTATAAAGGCGGTATGAAAGATGTAATGCAAGAGCGATTACAAACATATCAACTGCAAGAATTGATGAAGAAGAAGAAGCTAGAAGAACAAGTGAAGCAACTTGCACCATTTACATTAAATGAGCAAGTTACCAGAGAAGCAATGCCAGCACAAGCGGCACTTTATGGGAAGCCAACAGATTACCCACTTATGGATGATGATGGTAATGTTATGCCAGAAGCAAGCATTATCCCTGCTAGACCTGCTGAAACTGCTCTTATTCCAAACCAAGCAGTCATTGGTAAATTGCAAGAGTTATTGCCATTTAAGGATTTTGAGAACTTGATGCAAGGAATTGAGCGTAGGCAGAAACTTGGTCAACCTGACTACATGACTGTTGACAAAACAATTTTCAAGAAAACTCCGTCAGGTCTTGAGCAAGTTTACAAGGGTAACGACTATGTTACTGTTGATGGTGCTATCTATCTAAAAGACGACACAGCTAAGAATGGTTTGAAATTAGCTGTGGACAGAAGTGGTAGATTTACTGGTGAATTTGCAAATCTTTCTTTGGGTTTATTTAAAACAGATAATCCACAAAGTCTTGATGCAACACAATTTGCCAAATTGCTAACTGAAGCAAAAGACCTTAAAAAGTCTGGTAAGGGTGGCGACATTATCAATTACCCTGCTGGTGCTGTTCCACTTGGCAAAGAAGGTTCTAATGTTGTTGATAAAGCAGCGTTGACTACAGGTGAACGACTTGCACGATTGAACAATATTGAAACATCTTATGACCCTAAATTTCTTGAAACAAAGTTTAGAAGCGTACAAGAATTTAGAGCAATTGGTGAGAAGTTAGGGTTAACAAAACTAACAGAAGACCAAAAGAAACAACTATCAAATTACACTAAATTTACTCAAGACTCTATTCGTGAGTTAAACGCTTACATTGTTGAAGTTACTGGCGCAGCAATGGGTACTGGTGAGGAAGCAGACCGAATTAAAAAGGGTATGCCTAATGTTGGAAGTGGATTGTTAGATGGAGATAGTCCGACACAGTTTGCTGCAAAACTTTCTAATACATTAAGAGACTTGCGTACTATGGAGGCAAGACTTCAGTACATTAAATCTAATGGATTGAAAATTTTAGATGTACCACTAGACAGGATGCCAGAAATCATGCGTCAGCGTGAACAGGCTTTGATTACCTCTCTTGGTTTGGATGTTAAAAACCCACAAGATAGAGCAGTATTGAAAAGCCGCCTTGCAACTGAATTTGGCTTAATGAGGTAATCAAATGTCTGTTGTTGATGAACTGTTAAGCGGTAGCACAGAGGAAGAACGAAAGCGTTTTCCTATTAGCACAAGCGTGGTAGATGAGATTCTGTCTCCAGCTAATGCGCCTAAGATTTCTATTCGTGATGAAACCATCATTCCAAAGAGTACCGCAGCAGGTGGTGCTACTGCATTAACAGCGTTAAAAGCTGGTGTTCCTACTGACAAGCAAGCCGCTATCAAGATATTTGCACAGGCTCGTGGTATTCCAGAGAGCCGTTATCGTGTGGTTGGTGACGAGATTGTTTATCAAGCAAACGATGGTCAATATTACAAAGAGATTCCTAGCGTATTTACCAAGCCAATGACTGCTGCTGGCTACTATGCGCCCGATGTGCTTGAGGCTACACCAGACATAGTTGCTGGTATTGCGACAAGCCCCATGCTGTTGACTGGCCCTGCTGGAGTAGCAGGTAGTGCGCTTATTACAGGTGGCGTTGCAGCAGGTACTAATGCACTCCGTCAGCGCATTGCAGGGTTGCTTAGTGACCAAGAGTTCTCTGGTACTGACGTTGCCAAACAAGGATTGATTTCTGGTGGTATGCAAGTATTACCATTTGGAGTTGGTAAGTATATAGAGCGTAATATTGCAAAAGACATTGGAAAAGTAAATACTAAAGAAGTTGCTGACTTAACCCAAAAAGCAAAAGACTTGGGTATTCAGTTAACCCCTGCTGAGTTAACAAACCTACCATCACTTAAATCACAACAAAAGGTTCTAGGAAACATTGTTGAAAGTGCTGATACGCTTGGTGACTTCTATTTACAGAGATACAAAGAGCAAGTTCAACCTGCTGTTAATAAGTTTTTATCTGGCATAAGTAAAGTAGATGACCCAATGACTGCTGGCTATCGTGGTCAACAGGCATTGAAGGATAGAGTTGTTCAATTAGAGCAAGCTAGAGAAGAAGGCTCTGCGCCTTTGTATCGTGCTGCTTTCGAGCGTTCTGTTCCTGTAGATGTTGCGCCTATTGTCAAAGACATTGATGCAATGTTAAAGATTGCCAAGGGTAACGAATTAAAAGCCTTGCAACGAATTAAAGCCAATTTATATAGAGAAAAGCCATCATTTAACGCACAGGGTGATGAGGTGATGGTTAAGGCTTTTGAGGATAGATTACCTGCATTGCAAAGAGCAAAGTTTGACATTGACCAAATGTTTAAAGAAGAATCATTTTCTTCTATGGACAAGGTTATTCAAAGTGAGGTTACAAACATCAAGAATCGTTTGGTTCAGTCTATGGGTAAAGATAACCCCATGTATCTTGAAGCAAATGCAAGATTTGAAGAACTATCGCAACCACTTAATATCTTTGCTGAAAGACGAGCAGGTCAATCACTCACAGCAGTCTCTAAAGACAACTTGAATGACTTAGCTAATCGTTTGTTTAACAATGCTTCACCACAAACAGTTCGCTACACAAGGCAACAAATCCAAGCTGTAAGCCCAGAGGCATGGAACGATGTGACAAGAGCCTATTTACAGACGCAATGGGAAAAGGCTATGAAGCCTCGCATTGGTTCTAAAGAGCCTCGCATTGATGCTGGTGCTGATTGGAAGGCAATGATACTTGGTGATTCAAAGTCACAAAAGGCTTTGCTTGAGGCACTTGGCGCACAACAATTCCAAGCATTAAACAACCTAACGCAAGTGTTAGAGGCAGCAGCTAGAGTTAAGAAGCTAGGTTCTGATACTGCTTTTAACCAACGAGCGTTAAAAGAAATGGAACAAAATGCGCCAAGTGCTTTGGCAGCGTTTGCACAAGTTACTGGTAGCGCAATAACTCCATTAAAATATGGAGAGTTTTTTAAGAATTGGGCAACAGAAAGAGCGTTCTCTGCAAATGCTGAACAGTTAGCTAATGTGATTACCAGTAAAGATGGTATGAACAGATTGAGAGAGTTGCGAAAAATGTCACCAACAACCCCTAAATTTATTTCTGGTTTGGCGCAATTAGCAGCAGACTATGGAATGATTGGTAGCACCTTACAAGAGGATTAACATGGCAAAGACCAAGATTTCAGAGTACAGCGCAACTGCTGGCAGTAATACTGACATTAACAGTATTAACTTAGCGGAAGGCATGGCCCCAAGTTTAGTCAACAACGCTATCCGTCAATTGATGGCGCAGTTAAAGGACTTCCAAGTAGGTACTGCTGGCGACAACTTAACTGTGGGCGGTAACTTAGCGGTTACTGGTACATCTACCTTTGGTGGTGCAATATCAGCAGTAATTACTGGCGGTAGCATTAACAATACAGCAATTGGTGGAACTACCCCTGCTGCTGGTGCGTTTACCACTTTATCCTCATCCAATGCCACAATAACTGGTGGCTCAATCACAGGCATCACAGACTTGGCGGTAGCTGATGGTGGAACTGGTGCTTCTACTGCACAGGCTGCCTTAAATAATCTCTTGCCATCACAAGCATCTGCCAACAATAAGTATCTGCAAAGCGATGGAACTAATGCTTCTTGGGATGCTGTAAGCCTTTCTACTGCTGACATTACAGGAACTTTGGCGGTTCTCAATGGTGGTACAGGGACGACAACCCCTAGTTTGGTTCAAGGTACAAACGTCACCATTACAGGAACTTGGCCTAACCAGACCATTTCAGCAGTTGGCACAGGTTTCGGGGATGTGATAGGCCCCGCCTCGGCTACAGCTAATAACCTCGCTGCTTTTGATGGAACAACTGGTAAAATTATAAAACAAGCGAATACAGTAACAGTTGCTCAAGGCGGTACAGGTATATCGTCAGGAACTTCTGGTGGTATTCTAGCCTACACAGCATCTGGCACATTGGCATCCTCTGGTGTGCTGGCTCAGTATGGCGTTGTCCTTGGTGGTGGCGCAGGGGCTGTACCAACATCTACTGCTGTAGGAACTGCAACTCAGGTGCTGACTTCAAACGGTGCTGGAGTTGCGCCAACTTTTCAATCGCTACCAGCTAGTGGCGTTTCAGCAATTGAACTTTTCTTTTACGCAAACGCAAACGCATAAGGACTTATTATGACCACAGGACTTTTAGGTTCGGCAGACCTTGTTGCCGCAACGCTTACAACAATCTGCACACTACCAGCGGGATCGCAATCCTTTACTGTCAACGTGTGTAATCGTAATTCAACAAACGTGTTAATTCGTATTGCGCCTATGTGTACAACGTCAGCATCACCCACAAATGCTGAGTATTTTGTTTATGACGCAACCCTCCAAGCAAATGGGGTTATGCAACTGTCTGGATTAACGTCTGGTAGTGCAAAGTTTGTGGTTGTGCGTTCTGACACAGCCAATGTTTCAGTTAATGTTTACGGAGTTTAATCATGGCATTTAACAATAATTCAACCACCGACTTAAGCCGATTCTCAATTGGCGAAATTCAAGATTTGTCTGGTGTATCTGACTTCTACAACGCTGGTAGTAGCAAGTGGTTAAAGTCTGCAACAGCAACAGCGTCTAGTAATTTAAGCGCAACTTCAAAAGCAAATCTTGCGGCGGCGGCAACAGCAACAAACCCAACTGTTATTATGCAGAGTGCTTTATCAGCTTCATATAATGCAACTGGGGCTTATGCATCAAATCCAGTTGCCAGAATATCTGCAAGTAGTGTTAGCGTTGTCCCTGCTTCTTACCTTAATACTACTGCTGTGGGCGTTGGTGTAGCTACTGCCGCTGGGTTTCAATTTGTTGCAACTGGTCAAACATCTATAAGGACAAATAGCGCAAGCACTGGCACAAATGGTGTTGTTGCAAGTAATGACACAACTATATTTTCTTATTGCTTTACAAGTGCAACGGCTTTAAGTGCTTACTCCACAACTAATGGCACGACATGGACTGCTCAAACAGTTACTGGAATTCCAACTTTTAATATGACGTCCGATTCTCAAGCCTACGCATCTCAACCAGCCACTAATTTTACAATAGGTGGTCAAAATGGATGGAGAAGAAATAGAACTACAGCCCGTCAACAATTTGCAGTGTTCTGGTGTGGTGCTAGGTTTTTACTACTTGCATCTGACGGAACAAATTATGTAGCCTCTTTGTCCACAAATGGACTTGCTTGGGGTGGCGATAATACCCTAGCAGTTGTGGGTTCAGCTGGAGTAGGTCAGGCTTCAAATATGCAGTTTTACCGAAATGGAAACAATTGTTTTTTAAATATTGGTACAGCGCAGTATCGTTATTCAACTGATGGCGGTGTAACTTGGGCAGACAGTACCATTGTGGCACTTCTTAACCCAACAGATTATTTTATGCAGTACAACCAATCAGACCCTGCAAAATTGATAATGCTTACTGTCTCATCAACTGCGGCATATTATTCAGCAGATTCTGGCGCAACATGGTCAGCAAATAGACCTTTTCCCTATGTCACTAATGGTGGCTCTGCATACAAAGGAAGCACAGTTGTTGTGTCAAATGCTAACAACAGCATACAAGTATCTACAGACAATGGGACAACCTTTGTTGAGGCTACGATGCCCGTTGGAGTTCTTTCTACCCAGCGATATTTGTATGTTGATGCAAATAGATTTTATCTTGGGGTATACAACCAAAAACAAATACTGACTTCCTCAGATGGTGTAACTTGGACACTAGTTACAATACCAACTGCTTTTGCCACTGCTTATGATGCATGGGCATATGGCCCTAACATGATTGCATATGACTCAAACACAGTACTCATTTATGGCAACAATACTCAATCTGGTTACAACATAGCTTTTTCCTCAACTGACGGGGGTGTAACTTGGGTTGGGTCGCAGTTTATAAGTAGTTTGAGTCAAGGATTTAGTGGCGGTAGTAATGTTTATACAACACCAGATGCAGGGGGTATTGGATTTTGTTGGGGTGGGGCCAATGGTACACTTACCAATGCCGCCGCCGTTATAGCACTAAAAACAGATGTGACCGCTGGTGGGGCGTTTTACCAAACAGGTACTACTGTCATTACTCCAATACGAACTGGCGCACTTTCATTTGTAAGGGTAGGATAAATCATGTACTACAAATTTGAAATCTCTGGTCTTTATTGCGGAACCTCTGAAGAGCAGATTCCATACTCAACAAGCGTTGCACCTCCTGATGAAAACATCACAGCCAAGTGGGTTTGGAACCATGTGAACTGGGTAGGCTTGCCTTTGGATTGGGAGTATGTCCAAGCGACTTACAGCGAGCCTCCAGTTGTTGAGACTCCTGTTGTTGAGACACCTACTGAAGAAACACCATAATGGACGAAACTCAAGCTAGGCTAAACAGCCATGAACAGGTCTGCACACTCAGATATGAGATGCTGTGCGCTAGACTCAAGAGGCTAGAGAACGTCATCATGGCAGCTAGTGGGGTCATGCTCACAGGGATGGGTGGGATTATCTTTGCGTTGATGAAATGAAAGATTGGGCTGTTGCTGTAACTAGCGCAGTCTTCTTTTGTTTAACTGTCGTTTGGTGTTTTTACATTGTTGTTTGGGCGATTTCGTGAGATGGCTAATAGCACTTGTTTTAATCCTCTCACTTCACTCCACAGGCAAAGACCTATGTAGTGTGCGAGAGTTTTATGGGATAGCTTACACAATTCACAATCCATCTGAGCGTCATCAGCAAATGACAATGTGGCTTACAAACCATCAGAACTTATGTAAAAGTTCCGACTTTGTAGTGATTTGGAATAATTTATCGGAATGGGCAGGTGCTGCTGATAGTGCATTGTTAAGGCATAAGGTTATACAAGGATACAAGAACGCACTTGAGAGAGAAAAGAAATGATAGATGTACTGGAAATATTGCTTTGGTTGGCTGTTCCTATCAATTACATCTATTGGATTTTTATTAAAAAATGATTACCTTGGACAAGTATTATCCAATTGTTCAACCAAGGCGTGACATTGAATCTGTGGCATTTGATAAGGCTGTTGAGAAAGTTCAAGAAGAATACAAGCAAGCTGTTCAAGCCAACAAGATTGAAAAAGCCACAATAGAACTAGAACTAGAACTGTATAACAAGAAAGCTAGGGTGATTCAGTTAGAGTTATCAATGTTTAAAACTCGCAGATTAGACTTGTACGCATAAGGACAAACATGGTTACAAAGAAACCCCCTGCAAAGGTAGCCCCTGTTAAGAGGCGTTCACCAAAGACAGAACAGACAATCAATGTGTCTGTTGCTGCGCCAACTAAATCTGAACCCAAGAAGGACGATAGCGCACTTGGAAAAGTCATAGGTTTGATTGAGTGGGTAGACAATCCCTTTAAGTTGTTTACAGTTATCCTGTTGTCGTTCCTATCGTTTGCGGGTTATTTTGCTTGGGACTCTAGGCAGGTGCTACTACACGCTATTACGACTCAGGACAAGATGCCTCAGTTAGCAAAGCAAGAGAACCTATTAGCCCCTGCTCGTAGCCTACTTAAAGACGTAGATGGCATAGTTTTGCTTATACACAAAGCCAACCTAGCGACAAACTCACGCACTACTGTTTTAGCCCTTAACGCTGATGGCTCAAGAGAGAAGTCAATGGAAGGCACAGTCACATCCCTTTTTAACGCATCAGCAGATAGAAATGGTGCAATGGTTGCTATGCTTAACGGAGAGGTGCTGTGCGAGGAGTTTAATCCCTCATCTAAGGTTGGTGAGTGGGGTGTTAAACAAGGCGTAAAGTTTATGTGTAGAGGCTCTATCCCCCCAGACTTGGGTAAGTTCGCAGGGTATGTAGCGATTGGATTTAAGGAAAAGCCAGAGGACATAGCGGCTTTAAAGACTCGGATTAACTTGGCTTCAACTGATATGTCGGAGGAATAATTATGCTTTCACTATTTTCCACACTTGGCGGTTTGCTTATCTCTGGCTTACCAAAACTACTAGACTTCTTTCAGAATCAAGCTGACCAAAAGCATGAACTTGCTTTGGCTAGGATGCAGACAGAGCGAGAACTACAGATGGCTGCTGCTGGCTTTGCTGCCCAAGAGCGTATTGAGGAAATCCGAACAGACCAAGTTGCTATGCAGTCTGAGGCTCAGATGACAGAAGCTGCTCTAAAGCACGATGAGAAGGTGTTAGAGAAGGCTTCCCAATGGGTTGCTTCCTATGTTGGTACTGTCAGACCTACAGTCACCTATATCTTTGTGTTTGAGTTGGTTGGAATCAATGCTTGGATTGCGTACTACATTTATTCAAGACCTATCTTGGTTCAGAATATGGATGACTTGATTCGTTTGTCAGAGATTATTTTCTCTACTGATGAGATGGCTATGCTTGGGGGGATTATTGGCTTCTGGTTTGGCTCAAGAGGATGGGCTAAGAAATGAAGATTAGCAAAGAAGGCGAACACCTGATGCACTTCTTTGAGGGCTACAGGAACAAGCCTTATCGTTGCTCTGCTGCCATTTGGACTGTAGGTTGGGGTCACGCTATGTACTCAGACCAATTAAACCTACCAAACGTGCGTAAAGAGGGTTACACAGGGCTTATCAGGTCTGATTACCAACTTAAAGGGGAAGACAATCGTGTATGGTCAAAAGAGGAACTGGTTGATTTATTCAAGGTGGACATCAATCTTTTTGAGCGTGGTGTTCTTCGACTTAGCCCTAATTTGGTTAGTCATCAAAGTAAATTTGACGCTGTTACCAGTTTTGCTTACAACGCAGGGCTAGGGAATTATCAGCGTTCCACAATCCGCATGAAGGTTAATCGTGAGGATTGGGAAGGCGCAGCAGAGGCTTTTATGTCGTGGACTAAAGCGGGTGGTAAAGAAGTTGCAGGTTTGGTTAAACGCAGAGTAGCTGAGAAAAAGCTATTCCTTACCTGATTCTTCTGAGAGGCTCTTGAAACTTCTCTGGTGGTGGGGGCAGCATTTTCTCACTTGGTGGTGTCCATCCAAACTTTCTCCAGATGGCTTGAACGTCTGAACCAGAAGACCACTTAAAGTCTTTGTTTGCTACTGAAGGGTAGCTAATCTTGGAATATGGTGGTTTTTCTATCATTAGATTGCTTTCATCACTCGTTGTTTTTTGCCAGAACGTCCGTCTTTAGTTCCTGTAATCTCAATAAATCCTTTGTCTAGCAAAGCACGATAACGTGGAGTTATTGATGAGTAGCGGTAGTCTGGCAATGCCTCTAGCACTTCATCTGAGATACATCCGTTTGGAAAGCCTTTAATAGCTTCGTAAACGATTTGTTCTAGCTTGGTGGTATCTACACCTTGCGCTGCCTCATGGCTCGTTATGGGGTCTTCTTTGCGTACCAACCTAAATGCTTCAGTACCGAAGAATCTGTCCATTGATTCTTTCATGTTGTCGAAAAGGTCTTTCATTATTTTCTCCTTGAGGTGAGGGTACTAACTGCGTCCAAGTTAAAGCCAACATTTCTGTCGCATGGCAGCAGCGTTCCCCTCGTTAACTTAAAATGGCATTGAATCGTCAAATTCTTCTTGTCTAGCTTTTTTAGGCTTGTCTAATGAAGCATCTGCGTTCTTGTTTTTGATAGACAAGGACATGAACTTCTGTCCGTCCTTGCTCAGTTTAATCCAAGCAGATAGCCAATACTCCACACCATCTACATTGAGTGACCCTTTGTAATCAGGAAACTTGGCATCGTCCTTTCTATCGTTCTTAAAAAGACTTCCTCGGTTTGTATTATCGTATTCCATATTTATCCTTTAGCGTTCTTTAACGCTGACCTTACTTTACTAGGAAGCAAAGTCCATAGAGCAACTTTCTGTTCGTTGTCTAAGTTCTCTGCTTCCAACTTTACCCAAGCACTCTTAGGTTCTTCTTTCTCACAGAGAGCAATTAACTCCATTGCTAACTCTTTGAGATAGTTCTGTTCATCCTCTGGGATGGTATCCATTGCACCCTGTGTAGGACTGATGATAATCTTTTCTTCCTTGATTGGCGCAGAGGAATCTAAAGCATCATGCTCAACGATTTCCATTGCTGTAACCCACAGATAGCGTCTGGTGTATGTCTCGACTGCACCAAGGTTCTGAATAGGATGGCAACCCTTTAGGTTAGCTTCTGCCATTGGTGATGTGATGACAAGGCTAGTGCCATCGTCTGTGTCTGTGATGGTCAGGCTTGCTATCTCTGTATCGTAGGAGACTACACCACACAAACCAATGTTATAAAAAATCTCGGTAATCGTGGGGATAAAGTCTCCAAGTTCAAAGTAGCTGTAGCCAGCAAACTTGTTGTGACCAGACTTCTTGAGCGTTGCTTCTTGCAAACTCATTCTTGCTGCCATTAGTTTCTTGTGTACCATCTTAATTTCCTTTAGTTAAATATTCTTCAATCATTGCTTCTTTATCGTCTTCATATAAATCCTCGAAAGGTACGAAGTGATTTTCACCACAGCATGAGCCGTAGGTTTTGGGTTCAGTACAGTAGCAGCAGTAAGTACCTTGCAGGTCTTTAATTGCGTCTTGTCTTGTCATCATCCTCTCCAAGCTAAGAGTACACCGATACCGCCAAAGATAACGATGGCTAACACACATTCAACTAGCGTCTGAATAATCTTACTTTTCATTTTGAACCCCACTTTGCTGCTCGTGCATATAAGTTTTCTAAGACTAAACAATAGTAGTCAGCCATTGAATCATTTTGTGCTTTTACATAAGCATCAAACTTTTTTTCAACATAACTAAACGCATGAGTTGGGCCATGCTCAATAAGCATTTCTTTAGCAAAGTCATTGATTGGCTTTAAATTTTTCATCTTGATTTCCTTAAAAATACCCACTTACGTTTTGTTGTGGGCTGAGTGCAGTATAGCAAACTAAACAGACTAAACAAGCTATTTATCTAGGTGTTTTCCCTAAAAACAACAAATAAATTGTTTGCTACAATGTTTAGATGGATAAACAAACTGCTATCACACTTGCTGGCTCACAGAGTGGGCTTGCTAAAATATTAGGTCTTACAAGGGCTGCTGTTCACCAATGGAAGAAGATTCCTCGGTTACGCATTTATCAGCTAAAAGAACTCAGACCAGAGTGGTTCAAATGATTTACAAGTACCTCAATCAAAAGTCTGTGATGTTGCTACACCTTGGCTTTGCTGTTGAGCATAGTAGCTTTGAAGGCTCAATTTATCATCTCTTGTGCTACCACGTTCACAAGGATAAAGCCTCTAAGATTTACTTTGAGATGACCCACAAAGACAGAGAAACACTCCACACCTTAATGATTCTATGACCCAAGAAGCTATCATCCGAAGCCTACAGAATGGCTCTCTAACGTCCTACGACATGGAGAACCTCACAGGAATACCTAGAGAATCTATTGTGTCTGCTTGCAAGAAGTTAATCCGTAAGAAGCAATTAACTATGGAAAAGATTAAACTTAAACGCTCGTGGATTTGTATGTACACCCTAGAGCCACACATGATTGAATCTACTAAGGCTGCCAATGATGAGCCTTACGACAAGCTGAACCCTTTTGACGTTAGGAACGCTCAAGGTATCTTTAGCAAAGCAGAGTATGCGGTGATGAACTCACAGGCTAGACGCTTGCTTGGCAGATCACCATCAAATGAAATTACCAACAATCAATATATCTAGTATAATTTTTGAAACACGGCTAGGTTGGGGGTAGCTACCCAACTGAAAAGAGAACTCCCCTCCTGCCGCAGTTTCTTTCTGGGAGATTTGCGGAGATGCTTTATGCACTACTATCAACATCATATTGGTGATTTCATCAAGGACACTTCATTTTTAACCAATGAAGAAATCGGTATTTATCTCAAGTTAATTTGGCTTTACTACGACTCTGAAAAGCCATTGCCAAACAATTTATTTGAACTTGGCATGAAGACAGGAACTAGGGACAATCAAGAGGTTCTTGAGGGTCTTTTAAAGATGTTTTTTATTCTTGATGAGAAGAATAAATGTTGGCATCACAGTAGATGCGACAAAGAACTTGAACACTATAAGCAACAATTAACTACTGCTTCTAAGGCTGGAAAAGCATCAGCACTTAAACGAGCGATGAACAAGAATCCAACGAGCGTTGAACAGACGTTAAACGAGCGTTCAACAGAGGTTCAACCAACCAATAACCAACAACCAATAACCAATAACCAAAAGAAGAAAGAACAGCGTGGCTTGCGCCTCGCTTCTGATTTTAGTTTTCCATTGGAATGGGAACAGTTCTGCCAACAGACAAGACCAGAACTTAGCCCTGTTAAAACCTTTGACCAGTTTAAGGATTACTGGATAGCCCAAGCAGGTCAGAAGGGTGTGAAGTTGGATTGGTTTGCAACTTGGCGTAATTGGGTGAGAAGCACTAACGCACCCAAGCAAAACCCTGCTGACATTGTGAGGCTCACAGTTCCGAGCAGAAATGAGCCTGACCCTGCTTTAGAAAAGATTAAAGCAGACGCTTTGAGGGCTGCACCTATGCCTGACTTTGTTCGTCAGTTTGCTCAACAAGTGAGAAAAGTATGAACTTTAAATGGTCAACAAATGAACCAAACAGAACACTTCAAGGACTGCGAAGCAAGAGAGTGGATACGCAGGTTCAAACAAAAGAAATTGACGATTGGCTCAAGCAAAGCGTTGCTTTGGTGGCAGGGAGTGTTAGGGGACTTGCAGAGAATCAGAGGCGCATCCGCTACTTTGGATTTGAGACAACGCATGAACAATCTCAGAAAGACTGACAAATGACATTCATGGTTACATTCAAAGTTGAAGGCAATCCTGTTGGCAAACAACGAGCAAGGTATGTCAAGCGTGGCAATTTCGTTTCTACCTACACACCTGAAAAAACTAGAACTTACGAATCTTTAATTAAAGATGCAGCCATCAAAGCTATGGGAAGTTCCGAGCCACTAGAAACCCCTGTAACGCTTTATTTATACATCAGGCTACCTGTCCCCAAGTCATACTCTAAAAAACGCACAGAGGCTTGTTTAAATGGCTCTGAGAACCCAATTCGGAAGCCAGATTCGTCAAATATCTTAAAAAGCGTAGAAGATGGCATGAATTCGGTGGTTTACAAAGATGATTGCCAAATAATTAACCATCACATAACCAAAGTTTACTCAAGCCAAGCAGGTGTAAATATTTGTGTTAAGGAGTGTTTAAAGTGATTATCCATCTGACAAGCACAGAACAGGCGAAAACCAGTATTCGCCACAATTGGGAAAAGATTACAAAAGCGTTAGATGCTGGTAACAATCTTGTAATGGAGATAAAGCTGTCAAGCAAGTCTCGTGAGCAAGAGGAAAAGTATCACGCAATGATTAACGACATTGCCAAGCAAGCAAAGCATTTAGGTGCTAAGTGGTCTTCCGAGGATTGGAAACGCTTACTCGTAGACCAATTTTTGCGTGAGGAAGCGAACATACAAGGGAAGATTATTC
>Ga0208975_1000361_pt1 | contig 22668 bp, 27 predicted proteins | sample GreLakmeER78MSRF_FD_187700 | JGI IMG/M metagenome (GOLD analysis project Ga0208975, IMG submission 187700) | Freshwater lentic microbial communities from great Laurentian Lakes, MI, USA - Great Lakes metaG ER78MSRF (SPAdes) | ecosystem: Environmental > Aquatic > Freshwater > Lake | place: Great... | reverse complement strand
TAGCGTCTGGTTTAGTGTCTACGTCCTGCTTAGTGTCTAGCTTAGCGTCTGGTTTAGTGTCTACGTCCTGCTTAGTGTCTAGCTTAGCGTCTGGTTTAGTGTCTACGTCCTGCTTAGTGTCTAGCTTAGCGTCTGGTTTAGTGTCTACGTCCTGCTTAGTGTCTAGCTTGGTGTCTGGTTTAGTGTCTACGTCCTGCTTAGTGTCTAGCTTGGTGTCTGCGTCAGACTTGGTATCTACAGCAGGTTTGGTAGTTGAGAGTACATCTGCAAGAGCGTCGGCTTTAGTTTCAGACAACCCCGCAGTTTCCAGAGCAGTAACAACATCCGTTTTACTAGCGCCTTCAATCTTAGTTGCCAACGATTGCGCCGTCTCATTCGAAACATTAAGCCCAAGATCAGCCATAACTTGTTGCGCTTGATCGGCTGTAATAGCTGTGTCGGCTTTAGTCTCAGACAGCCCCGCAGTTTCTAAGGCAGCAACGACATCTGATTTGGCGTCCACCGCAGCCGCAGTTGCTTTTGCATCGGTTGTGATAGGGGTATCTTTAGCCTTTAAACCAGTCAACTCACCAATTGTTAAGGGTTTACCATCACCCGCAGTTCCAATAACTACATCTGGTTGGACTTTAAAGTCCGTGCCTTTACCCGTTACGCTAGAACCAAGCACATCACCGACTGTGACTGCATTGCCGTCTGTATCAAAGCCAACAGGCGCGTTTAAATTATCAACACTAAACTTAGTATCTGCGCCGCTAGTCTTTGTAAGGTTATGAACAACCGCCTCGGCCACAACAGTATTGGCAACCGACTGAGCTTGGTTAACGTTCATGCCTGCGTCTTGCATCGTAGTTGCAATCTGCGTACCGGCGTCTGACAAGTTTTTAGTATTTGCAAGAGTGCTTGCAACTTGAGTCTGCAACTCACCGGCTTTATCGCCAGCTACGGAAGTAAGTATTTCAGAAGAAGCCGCTTGTTCTACCTTACTCAGCGCCATTTCGCCCAACTGAATAGAAGCTACAGTATGTCCAGCAACAGCAGCGCCAGCGGTTGCACCCGTCAAAATGTTATTTACGTTGACCTTGCCGGTAGCAAAATAGTCTTCAAAACCTTGAGCCGAGCCTTCTTCTACATACTCTAGCGGCATTTCTTTAGCCGCTGATTTACCTACTGTACTAAGAGTTGTTTTTTCAACTACGTCACCTGCGGCCCGTTTAATAAACGGAGCATCAACAATAGGGCCAAGCACAGCAGCTACAGTAGCGGAAGCAACAAACGCTTTTTGACCCGCAGCATGTGCATTTGCTTCACTCATACCGGCTTTTTCGGCTTTTGCCACAGTGCCGTTGTACCCTGCGCCGCCAGCTTCAACTCCGTTAACAATAGCGTCGGCAGCAAAGCCTATAAATTTACCGCCCCACTTAGCCGCAGTAACGCCAGTCAAAATTGGAATAACTTCTTGGATACCTTCTTTAACTACAGCGTAACCAAAACCAATTGGGTTGTTAATAATGGCTGAAGGTAGGACTTTTATTTTAGCAACAGCATCCTCCCTCCAGTTGCCAGTGTTACCAGCTTTAGCAATCTCAGTTACAAACCCTTGTTCTTGCTCTTGAGCTTTGGTACTAACATTATTTGCTCCGTAAGAAGTCAAACCGTTTGCCATACCCGCAAGTAGGCTGTTTTTGCCAATAGCCCCACTAGCCTTAAGTGCGCCCTCAAGTGCGGATGCTTGTTCACCTGCGGCTGCGGATAATGTACCCGTTACGTTTTTAAATACCGATGTAATAACGCTATCAGACTCTTCAGCCGACAGTTTGGCAGTTCTGTTCTGCGCAGCTAGTTTTGCTGTTTCCGCTGCCGATTGGTCAGGAGCATTACCCAATACCAAAGAGTTATTAAGCGCTGATAGACGTCTAGTTTCCGCAGGGTTTTGATCCGGCGCAGTGGCAAGTGTTCTAGCAGCCGTATCGCCTTGTGCTGCAACTGTACTGGATGCGTTGGTTGTTGTAGATAAGTTAGATGCGTTTAGAGCGTCAATTGCTTTGTCAGCGGCAGTAATGTTTAAATCTGGACGCTCTTCTTTTGTAGCGGTGCTAAAGCTTTCTACCTTGCCTGTCTTGGGGTTTAACCAATCAAATGTTTTATTTGCACCGAGTTCTTTACGTGCCAGTGCATACGCATCATTAAAGCTACTGCTGGTTTTAATTGTATCCCGCAGTTGGTTGTCTGCGGCGTTTCTATCTTGCGCGCCTTTTAGGTCACCAAACTCAGTATCAATAAGCGTACTAGCGTCTGGAAGAGTTGCTGCAAGCGTATCCGCACCGCCAAGGTTTAAAGTATCTGGGGTTGTGACTGCGTCGCTACCAATAGACGAAACAACATCTTTATTGGCAAGGAGTGAGGTAAGAGTGTCGGTGTCCGTTGCGGCATTGCCGTCTACTAACCCAGCTTTAGTTAGCGTGTCTTCTGTGTTTGTATCTAGGTTTCCAGTTGTGCCTTTAGCGTCGGCAATAGCTGAATTGGCCGCAGAGATAGCGGTATTGATAACAATCTGATCCAGTGGTTTACCTGAAATCACGCCTGTTACGGCATTGGTAACCATCTTCTTTTGGTTAGCGGTTAGGTCGCCAAACCCTTCAATATTACCTAAGAGCGAATTAACAGCACCGTTAACACCACCGGTAACAAAACCTCTAGTCATGGCTTCGCCAACATCTTGGCCACTAAGCAGCGCAGTGCCAGCAGAAACCGCAGCGTTTTGGAAAGAGTTAGTTAGCGTGTTTGTAAGTTCTGTTGACAGCCCAAGGTCTTTAATAAACGAAGCGCCATCTGACATGAAATCCATACCAGGGATTTGAGCGCCAGCAAAACTAATTGCAGCGCTTTTAATTGAATCACCAAGGTCTTTACCGCTTAAAACGTTTACAGCTAAATTAGCCGCAATCTGTTGAGGTATAGACAAACCACCCGTAGCAATGGCCAAACCAATTTGACCAATCGGGCCAAGGTCTTGCATAAGATTAGCTAAATCATTTGAGGATGCAGCTGTTGTGTAAAAGATTGGCGTTCCATCAGGGGCAAACTGAACTCGATAACCTGTGTTACCTTTACCAGCAAATGTTCCACCCCAAGCGTTTCCAGTTTGACGTTCACTGTATGTATTAGGAACAGCTTCGCCCGTCACTTTATTGCCAAATGTTTTTTGCCCTGTGTCAACTACAGGTTTGCCATCTATTATTTTTACTTTTGATGGATCAACGGCATCGTAGCTTTCACCATTAGATACCCCGTAAAGCGTTTCAATTTTTGCATCTTTAGGCACTGGTACATATCTACCAATTTCGCCATTATCGTCAAATTGACCAGTCCCTTGATATACCGCATTTCTAATTTCGCCATCGCCAAGGTCAATTTTGACAACTTGGTTTCCGTTATACGTTTTACCAATTTCTTCAACAGGCGCTAAAAGAGGAACTTCACCAAATTGTTTGATGTCCGTAATGTCAATACTGGCCAAAATTCTTGCCATGTCAGAAGCATTAGCTTGCGCCGTCCCCCATCCCTGACCCTGCCATTTATCCGTCAAGTTTTGCCCAAGAATTTGTTGGGTCAATGTGGTAGTAGCGGCAGACCCGGTATCCGCAAGCACGTTACCTGACACATCAACGATTGTGCCAGTAGTAGTTAGATATGTACCGTTCTTTAAATCAACCGCATTTTGCACTTCTGGTGGAGCAACTGTAAGAAGCGGGCCACCCAAACCTTGGTTCGCTGGCTTAAGTCCAAGAAAATCTATATCTTTTAATCCTTCTTCTATTTCTTTTATTTGTTCAGGAGTTAAAACTATTTCAGGCTCAACTGCTGCAACTTGGGTTGTGTCCGCAGTTGTTTGTGTTGTACCTACAAGATTAGGAGCCAACGCTGTTTGTTCTTCTTTAGTTTTAGTGGCGAGTTCTGCTTTAGCTGCTTGCAAAAAGTCAGCTTTTTCCGACTCATCTACAGTAGGCCCAAATGCGTTTTCCCAGAATGCCTTACCACCTGCATCTGATGGACGACCAAGAATGGTTGTGTACAAATCCTCAACCGTCATATCAGACTCAGGGATAGACGCAATGTAGTCGTCTACTATGTCAGTAGTTTTTGCGGCGGGAGTTTCAACAGCGGCAGGAGTTTCAACAGCGGCGGGGGCTTGAACAGCGGGGGTTTCAACAGCGGCGGGGGCTTGAACGGCGGCAGGAGCTTGAACGGTGGCTGTTTCTGTAGTAGCTGTTTTTTGATACGGGGCAAAGATGCCAGCAATATCGCTATCAGATAACCCCATACCTCTAATCTGCGCAATTAAATCATTGGTAGCATCTTTTCCGCCAAAAAGGTCATAAATACTTTCGTAATTAGAGGTACTTTCAGGGGGAGGAGGAGGGGGAGCGGCGGCGGGAGTATCTGGCCCAAATTGCTGGGCGTAATAATCCGTAACGTCATCTTCTGGCTCGTAAACCGTTCTATAAGAGTCTCTGACTGACATGTCTAAACCTTAAGCTAATGCCGAAACAAATGTCATTGTAGCCACCACCGACTGCGTAGACGGCTTAGTGGGTGTGCCGGAAGCGGCAAGGTGTTGAATAGTCACAGCAACATTAGGCACAGACCAATAAATCTCAACGTAGTCGTTTGCTGTCATGCTTAAAAAATAGTTCCAGCCAACAATTGAGTGCCCATCCGTACCTCCGTGACTTCCCGGAATAGATACAAAACCAGTTGACCCCGGAATATCTACACCGCCTTGTTTTAACCAAATATAGACATCTTGGACGTTACTGTTTGTGTTTGCAAACTGCGTACTGAACTGCAAGTTGTAAATACCGGCAGTTGCTACCGTAATTTTAGAAGTTGCAATAGTGACGCCGTTGGTAAAGTCTGTGGTGTTCAGCGTCATCAACGTAGCTGTATTAGCTGTTGTTGTTTGATCCTGATCGCTGGAAAAAGCTCCATACGGCAATCGTATGCCTGCCCCGCCAGAGGAAGTATTTAACTGCCCCGTCAGAGCATCAAGCCTGTTGAAGTACAGACGCAAAATGTTAAGCATCTGGTCAAAATACACACGGTTGTAATCCTCTGGAGGAAGCGGCAAGTTAGGTGCGGCTACTTTATTGAGTTCAAACTCAGATGTAATGATGTAGCTCATCGTCTGCCATCCGGTCTAATGTCAATACGAGTTGCACCCAACTGCCATGTTGTTCCAAGGTTATCCGAGCTAACCTTTAAGATTAACTGCCTGCCCCGCACGCGGGTATTGATCTGCCCTGTAAAGCCTTCAGTTACTGTGTACTGAGCACCGGTTAACTTGTCTACATCTTTATTTACCGCTGTGCCTGTGCCAGAGCCTGAGTTCTGCATGGGATATAAAGTATACGTAACTTGCGGAGTTGGTGAAGCATCTGACCCTGAGAAAGTCAAGTCAGGCAACATTCTCCAAACAAAACCAAATCTGTCGCCATCATCAATGTCAAATTCTGTGGATGAGATGTAAGCCTCAATACCTAGAGGCGTACCTGTTTCGTTATTGTCTAAGCCGTACTCTTGATCAACTAAGTTGTAGTTGTACGTAGCGGCAATAGGGAAGTCTCTTAGGCCAGAGTCTAGCCAAGCTGTTCGCTCCATCGTGCCGTAGTACCAGATTTTTTCAAGGTAGTTGTAGACCACATAACGATTAGCAACCAAACTACCAGCCGCGCAGTAGAACCACCAGACCTCATTAAAGCCTTCGTTTGTACCGGCAAACACTTGCTGGTTCTGTTGGAGGTTAATGTCCTGATAGATGTACCGGCGAAGATCACATGGCAAAGTCTGCAAACGTCCGTCGTACAGATAAAACTTATCCACACCCATCCAGTACACCACGCCAGAAGCTTGTGCTGCTGCGTTTTGACCGAGGATAGATATGTTGTCTCCCATTAACTGACTAGACCAAACCACAGGCTGACCAATGTATTGAAGAGAATAGATAGCAGAATCAGTCCACACCAAAATCTCTTGGCGGGTTTGAATTGCGGTAATAATGCTTGAGCCGTGGGATAACGTAACACTACCAGCCTGATTGGTTGCAGATGGTGTCCAGTTAACCACGGACTCCTGATCCGACCAGCGAATTAACATGGGGTTTTGTACTGTAGAAGCGTAATCATTACAGCCAAAAGCAAACACAAAGCGACTTACATCAGATACAAAAACAAAGTTTTGAATGATTGGGCAGTCTGATGCGCCCGACAAACTTGTGATGTTTACACCGTTAGGCATGATGTAATGATCGCCAGACTGCGTTCCTGTTGTGGTAATTGCCGCGCCGCCAACAGTAGCCGCTAAGTTAAACGTATTACCACTAGCGTTAATAACATAGTAGATTGTTCCGGGAGACAGCCCTGTAGGTAGCGCAGCGGGATACCCACTGTTTGTAAAGATGACTGGAGAGCCATTTGGCAAACTATAAGCGGCAGTAACCACCGCAGGAGAGGCTATGGTAATTGAAGCTAAAGCAGGGTTTACGCCATAACCAGCATCCCAGTAATAGATTGGGCCACCACGGAAACCATAAACCAAGTCTTCACCAAAGTTGTTCTGGCTCCATAGACGCAGGGCAGAGGTAGACGTACCGCCAAAGCCCCAAGTTCCTGCGCCCCATGTACCCGCACCCCAGCCCGCCAGCGGAATTTCGTATGGATCGCCTACGTTGATTTGGTAGATCGCATTAACAGTTGAACCACCGCCAGCCGCCACAGTTGAAGTAGCTGCGCTAGGAGCTGTAATAGTGTAGGTATTGGCATCAACATAGGTAATAGAAAACTCACCGTTTAAATCAAGGCCACCTACGGGCGCTACGTTACTGAACGTTACAAAGTCACCTGTAATTGCACCGTGGGATGCATCTGTGACAGTAACTAAAGTAAGCAGGTTAGTTGTGGCAAACGGGTTATTTAGGATAGCTCCCGCCCGAATAGGCGTAATGTCGTTGTACTCACCACCTAGTTCAAGGTAAAACTTTAAGTTAGTGCCTACACCAATTAGGTTTAAGTTGTCTAGCGTGATCCAGTTCCACAAAGAACGGCACAGACCTTGGAATGTAGACGCAGATATACGTGCCCAGCCACCAATCTTTTCAGGCGTACCTTGACGGAACCGCACTTTGTCGGACTCATACCAACCGTTCTCGTTCATGTAACGGGTATTCTCCCGGTTAACCCCCGGCTTCATTGCAAGTTTTTTAAGCGCCATCGGTAGTCCTAGGATAAAAACAGTGCTCGTTCGTCAATACGACGTTTCTGTAGCCCTTTGAGAATTTTACCCCCCGCCATGCAATACTTCAAGAGTTCTTCTGCGGCCCCCGCCATATCACCACGAATCACCTTTTGACGCATGGTTGACCGCTGGAGTGTGCCTAGCCCAACATTGAATGAAAACGATACAAGTGCGTCAAACTGTCCTTGAGTAAGAGGAACAGGACAATAGGTAGCCACGCCTCGCTCAAACCTAGCAAGATCGGCCTTAAGTATTTCATTAACTTCCTCCATGCTGTGTTTACGCATAGCCTCTGGCGGTGGCACAAAGGCATCCCGCTGGTCTATCTTAAGCTTACCCTGCTCTGGAAACATAACGTGCCCGACCCCCACCGTCCACAACTTTGCTGGACATTTATACGGGTTTTGCCTGACCCCCTCATGGTGGCGGATCATGTGCAGGCATTTCTCTGAGATGTTCATTTACCAAACGCCCGACCACCAAAGTGGAAAGCAATGATTGAAGCAAACAAAGCTTGGGTGTCAGAGTCCCAAAGCATCTCGGCTAACTCTACGAACGTAGCGCCACTGTGCCAGCCGTAGGCAAACAAACCAACATCCACAAACAACAGCAGAAAGAAGAAACCATAGGTAATGACAGGGCGAACGCTGGCTCTCAGGTTCTTCATCCACTGGCTTGTGCCTTCGTTTAAACTTTCATCATGGGCGTAGATGGCCTGCATTTCAGCTTGCTGTGCCCCAATCAGGACTTGCTGGGTGTTAGCTGCGCTCTCGGTTGCCAACTGTTCTGACCGGATATGCTCAATGCGCTCCTGCGCTTCAAAGCCAGCTTTACGCAGTTCTAACTCACGCTCAATCTGTAGCCGAGCAAGGTTTAATTCATGCAGCTTGTCGGCACGGTCTTGGAAAAAATCCAACAACTTAGGCAAGCCGCCCATTAGGAACGAGATTAGGGTTGAGAGAAGCGTTAGCATTTAGAGTCCTTTTTGTCATCGTTTTGCATAAGTTTGATACCAGACAGGAACCCAATCATGCCGCCGATAAGAGTAGAAAAAGCGGGTGAAATCATTTTGAATATTTCTGCGTTGTCCACTTCCTTGGCCCACAAACCCAACATAAAAGCAATTACCATAGCCAATACGGAGATACACAGGGTTGTGCTTACCATGAGGGTGACCCACAGCGTCAGCTTTTCTTTTGTCTCCAGCTGTGGCTTCCTGACTGGTCTGGGTATCGGTTTCTTGGTCATACAAGTTTGTCAATCTCGCGTTTCAAGTTGTTGATGTCAATGTTTATGGTTACCTGCCGCATCCTGTATTCATAAATCTCATACTCGTACTGGTGGAACTTCTTTACCTGTTGCGCTATTTGTGTGTTTAAAGCACGTTCAGCGTCTAGCCTTTCCACCCGCTTGGCAAAAACATCTGTCTGCGTGGTCGCGGTAGGTTGAACGACTGGATACCACTTGTCGTAACTGACCTTCATTTTTTCTCTCGCTCATCTGCATCTCTCAAGCCCTGAATAACTCTCAAGCGCAGCTCTGCGCTGTCTGCAGTCCCAGCCCATGAAGGCAAGTTGTTCCAAATGACCACGTAGTCTTCGGATTTGCAATAAGGCGCATTGTTCTTTAACCACAGCACCATTTGAAGATGGCGTTCTGTAGGGTTGTGGATGGTGTGGCCTATCCCATAGAACTCGCGCACGTGACAGCCATTCTTGGCTACGGCTCCAACTAGCCCCAACAGCAGTAACAGTATGAGCCAACGCATTTATCACACCATACTCCATGCAATTATGTAAGTGCCATAGATGACGAAGGCCACTATACAGGCCGCCGCAATGAATGCTTCAGCCCAGTCCCACATGATTAGGCAGGCTCAACCCAGTTAGGGTCTTTAGGCCATGTGATTGTCCAAGGGAAACCTGCCTGACCGGTGATGTCACGGAGTTGCTGGCGGTATGTAGCCCATGCAGTTTTATCCGCAGTGCTGTCGGCAATCTGTGTCCAGTCGCAGTCTTTCAGCTTTTCTGTACGTGATCTGCGTACATTAGCGGCTTGCTCTGCGTCCTTCATTGCCTTGTATGCAGTTTCCTGCTCGGCGGCTGTCTGGGCAGGCTGGCCTTCTGATGCGGCGCGGTCTGTAAACACTGGGCCAAGTATGTACTTTGTGTACCACTTGCCGTCAAGCTGTTCTACGCCAGAGCGTTGGCTGTACTGATATACCGTACCGCCTGTAGCCTGTGGGCCTTCAAACACAATGTCACCAGCGGGGTCGCTAATGTAGCTGTCAAGCCACTCTTGTGTTACTGGGCGGGGGGGCAAGTTCTGAGCGAAGCGAGTACGGAACTCACTCTCATACATAACTTCACCTGTTGAACGTAAACGAATTTCCATGATGTGCTCCTTTTAAGCGATGGCAAGAAAGATATAGGTTCCGCCATTGGCGTTTAAACCTGCGGGTGCGGCGGCGGTTACTTTAAACCCAGTTGTGTCGGTGTCAACGTAGTTTGTGCCTGTGACTTCAGCGGCTGTACTGTTTAACAACAAATATGGGTCGTTACCGGATGTAATACCCCGTGCGCTGTCGTAGACGTACCAGTCGCCTGTGCTATCTGTGCGCTTAATCAAAACAAACCTAGCGCCTGAAGTAAACCCGCAGTTGACAGTTTGAAGTGCGCCTGTGCCGGTGTATGTTCCAACTTTAGAAACGCCCGCACAAGTGGCAAAGAGGTAAGTGACGTAGGTAGATGCGTTGTTGTTTATACTGCCATCGGCTCCCACGGTGAACACAGTGCTTGTTGGCGTTGTCCCACCCCAAATGGAATTGTCTGGGCCACCCCAAGCAAAATCTTGGTTTAGAAACCCCCTGCGTGAAGCGCCCTCACTAGCAACGTAGCAATACCAAGCTGTTGAGCTTTGCGATCTACTTTTACGAATCATAAACTCAGGTACAACTCCTAAATTATGAGCAATTGTGTGCGTTGATCCTGTCCCCGTATCGCAAACCTCATCAAAAAACGATGGCGCACGTCTAAAGTTCCAGTTAATGTAGTCAAACCCACTGGCATTAACTTCACTTGCTGTGCCAAGCGAGAAACCGTCTTGCCCAAGTGCAGTTACTCGATTTGCAGAAATTGCTTCTGCGCCATCTGAACTAGAGATTAAGTTTGCAGTGGAACCACGCAACCTATCCGACCAGTTTGCCCCTACAGTTGAAGTACGAATTTTTGAAATTAACAAATCAGGTGGGAATCCAACACCTGTCACCGTAGCTACTGCCCCTGTTCCAGCCCGAGCAATAGCGTTATAGACACTCGTCCCCACAGTTGGGGTCTTCATTGGGCCACGGCGGATGGCTATGTAGATGTATGTTTTTGAAACTTCTCCACTATTTACTGTATAACCTGTGGCAGTTGGTCTAAAAGTAGTTGCAGCGGCTTCTGCATTAGACAGGTTTGCGTAAAGTCTTTGCTCATTAGTTACTGAAAACCCTCGCATATTATCTGCAATAGTCCAGTTGTCTGCGCTAGATGAAGTTTTGTTTAAAACCCATTGTGGTTCGTACCCAAGAGTAACAGTAGCATTACCAGATCCATCAGTAGTAAACGACCCACACGAAATACCATTGGTTGATCCACCGCCAGAAACAGGGAAGCCCCCTGCGTCATGGGCAAATAGGTAGGCTACGTAGGTAAAGCCATTGTTGTTTGCATCAAGTGTGCTAGATGCACGAAAAGTTGTAGATGTTACATTCCACAAATTGTCGCCTGATGTAAGAGCGGCGGCTGTATCTTGTAAATACATATAACGATAGTCAGGTGTTGACAAAGCTCTATGGTAAACAAACCAATTTGTACCTGCGTTAGAGGTGCTTTTAAAAATTATGCAACCGGGAGCTACGCCCAAATTGTGGGATATTTCTCTATCGCCAGTACCATTTCCAGTCCAAGTTACAACATCAAAAAACTTTGGTTGCTCTCGGAATGTCCATGAGGCGTAAGTTTCTCCAGTAAAATTAGTTTGCCCACTATTTCCCAAAGAAAAACCATTGGTGTTAAAAGCCGTTAAACTGTCGGCAAGAGACGCTTGTGCTTGAGTATTGTTACTGTTTATTTCATTTAAAGCGCCCCGAATGGTGTCAAACAAAAAATGACTTGTTGTATCGGAACGTGATTTAATCCAAGTCAATCCACCTTTAGTGGACAAATCAATGTTGTTTGTAATGGTTTGTGTAGAGGAATTGCCTGTATACAAATACGTTGAGAACAAATCCTCAATGAATATAGGGGGGCTGGGCCAAGTACCGGCTTTCTGAGCTTGCTGTTGTTGGTCAAGCGTCCAGATACCAGAAGCCGCCGATGATGTTGGCGCTACTGGGGATTTTGTGATGAAACCGCCGGTGTACTTTGTACTCATGTTCTGTCCTTAAGCAAATGCTAAGAAGATGTAAGACCCGCCGCTGGCGTTAATTTCGGCTGGTGCGGCGGCGGTTATTTTAAAACCCGTGGTGTCTGTGTCTACGTAATTTGTGCCAGTGACTTCACCAACGTTGGCGTTAAAAAGTAAGTAAGGGTCATTTCCTGCTGACATTCCACGGGCGGAGTCCCAGACGTACCAACTGCCTGTACTGTCTGTGCGTTTAATCATTACCCAACGAGCACTAGTTGTAAAACCACAGTTGACGGTTTGAAGTGCCGCTGTACCTGTGTATGTGCCTACTTTAGAAATACCAGCAAGAGTTGCAAATAGGTAAGCAACATATGATCTGGCATTTTCGTTTACACTTCCGCTTCCTGCGACTGTAAAAACTGATGCTGTTGGAGAAGTGTCATTCCAATACGCAGGATTAGTTGCATATGCAGCAACTTCGCTTAAGACAAGTGCTTTAGTATTTACCCCAGAATAAACAGCCCAATCATTGGTTCCTGCACCTCTATCCTTAATAATCATTAACTCAGGCACTACCGTCAAACCATGCGCCACAGTTCTAGCGCTGCCAGTCCCTGTGTAGCAAACTTGGTCAAACACAGATGGATAGCGGCGGAAAAACCAGTAGACGTATGTTCTTGTATTGCGGTTAGCTAAAAAACCACTACCTACCACCATTCCGTCCATAATAAAACTTGTAACGCCAGCAGTATCTGTTGATTCACCCGCATACTCGTAAGACTGTAGTACTTTAGAAGTTCCACGTAACCTATCAACAAAAGCCCCTTTTGGATCAATACGCTGTTCTACAATAACCAAGTCTGGAGGAAATCCTACTCCAGTTACATTTGCGGCAATTTCAGTCCCAGTTCTTAACACAGCATTATAAACTTGTGTTCCAACAGTTGGGGGGTTCATAGGCCCACGGCGGATAGCCATGTAAATGAAGTCATAACCAATCTCATTTACTTGTGCATTGTTTGTAGTAACTGTAAAACCAGTGACTGTTGGTATAACCATTGCATATGCTTTTGGGTCTGAAGCATTGCTTAAATTTGGGAAAAGCATTTCAGCAGAGGTATTTGACATGGCCCTCATGGTGTCCAATAAAACCCAATTCCCTGCATCACTTGAGCGTTTAATTAAAACCCATTGTGGTTCATAGCCTAAATTTATTTCTATAGATGACGCACTGCCCGCATAAGACCCACACGAAATTACATTTTCTGTACCAGTTGAGCCAAAGCCCCCTGCGTCATGGGCGAAGATATAAGCCACATATGTGCCGCCTGATGCGTTAACGCTTGCGTCAGTGCCTACGCTAAAAACTGAGGATGTGGGTGTTGTGCTGTTCCACCATGTTGCACCTGTTGCCGCCGCCGCTGTGCTGTTTAAAACAAGATATTGCGTATTGGCAAGGCTGCGGTGGTAAACAGCCCAATCAGCGGTTGTATCTGTGCGCTTGACAATAATACTTCCCGGCACTGAGCCTAGTGAATGGGCAATTGTTGTGTTAGAACCCGTCCCCGTATACGTCACAACATCAAAGAACTTAGGCTGTTTGCGGAATGTCCATGAGACTGCATTTGAACCCGAACCAAAGTTTCCACCATCATTAGCACCTAATGTAAAACCATTAGTATTAAATGCAGTTAATGTATCTGACGTAGTATTTACCGCCGCTGTTGAATTGCTAAAAAGTCGATTATTAACACCTCTAGCAGTGTCATACAAAGCATTGCTATAAGGATTAGTGCTGCTTTTTGTCCAAACCAATCCACCTTTACCAGACAAGTTAATGTTGTTGGTTATGGTCTGTGTAGAAGCATTACCCGTATACAAATACGTTGAAAACAACTCTTCAATAGGAGGTGGGGGTGGAGGGCTAGGCCACAGTCCAGCCGCTTGCAACTGCATCTGTTGTTCTAATGTCCATGCGCCAGACGCAGTGCCTGATTCACCACCTGTAGTCGTAGGCGGCGTTGCGGAAATGATCGCGCCTTTGTAGCGATTGGACATGAACTGCTCCCCGTTTAGCTAATAATTTCGTAGCTGACTGTGTAGGTAATGCCGCTGGCTGTGCCAGAAGTTACCGCAATTGACTGGTCTTCCATCAAATAGATAGCCGTAGTTTTATCAGTCACGATTAACGAAGCATCGGCAGGGACAGACACTGTAGACACAACTGGGTAAGCCGTTCCACCTGAAGGTGCGGAACCGGGGGCAACACCGCCGTTAGTGTAGATAGATACAGTGGTATCCACAGCCGCAGAACCATTTACGTTAGCCGCAACAATCTGGTTAATTTTTAAAACCTGATTACTAGAAGCAGCATTTCTAATTAACACAAGTGCAGTGGTTCCGCCGGGTGTTAGGTAAGAGGTTGTGCCGGAAGCTGTGGTCGCGGCTAAGAGATTAGGATTTGCCATGTTAGTTCCTTAGAAGCCAAAGATAAAGGAGATCATTGTTGCTCTGGCTTGCGATACGCCAGAAGCTGCGGGTGCTTGGAAAGTAGGTAATGCACCTGCGCCATTACTTGTCAAAACGTGTGTCGCTGTACCGGGGCCAGCCGATGCCTGAAATGCGCCGGTACTTGTAGTGCCTGAGAACACCACGCTATACGCAGTTGTAGTAGAAAGACCTGTACCGCCTTGGTCAACACCAAGAGTTCCAGTAGACACCAAGTTCTTACTGCCGTTTGTAAATACAGGTTTGCTAGCAGTCAATGAAGAGTCAATGATGTCATTGGCCGTCAGCGTTGTGCCGTCCCATGTCAAACCAGCAGCAGCACCAAAAGCACCAGCGTTGTTAAACTGAATCTGCGTGTTAGAGCCAGCAGCAGAGCCACCTCCAACGCTTACAAAGTCAGGCGTAGCAAGACCACCATCCCAAGCAATGATTGCTCGGCCACCCGCTGGTACAGTTACACCCGTTGTAGGAGATGTAGGGCCACCACGAACCGTTACCGCAAAGCCGCCTGTCGTATCGTTAATAACAACGTAGATTTTGCTTTGCTTGGGAGTATTGATAAAGCGCAGTGCTGTACGTGCGCCCGTACACAGGAGAACTGCGTACTGAGAGCTATTAGCCGTTAGTCCTGTACTTGCATCAGTACCGACTGTAACCGCCAAGTTAATGTCTGTATCAACCGTAATTGTCTGTGTGCCAGCAACGGCAACGTCCACAATCTGGGAGATCGCATTGTTAACCGTATTACCCCAGCTACCGGATAGAGTTCCTTGTACTGGGAGGGTTAGTCCAATTAGCGATGTATTTGCCATTTAATTCTCCTACTGAGTAGAAATTACTGTCCAACCGGGCGATTCCGTTGTATCAACAGCACCCCAGCCCGGTGTTTGCGGATTGCTGATATTTTGCCAGTTTGCGACCTCTGTGTCATCAATAATTTCCCACAAATATCGCCCACCGTTTATTTCCGTAATAGCCATTGTTTCCGTCTGACTAACTTGGTAGTTTGCACCACCACCATTTATATCCGTGATTGCCGCAGACTCAGTTAAAAATTCTTGGTAATACGTTCCTACAGTCGTTCCCTCTGCAATACCCATCGACTCATTGATGGCCATAATCAGCACAGCCACCTGCGCTTCTGCTATTGCAATCGACTCCGATATATCACCCAAGAATGTAGCAACCGCCTCTTCTACACTCACAATCCCAACTGAATCCGCTACGCTCTCGTTATAACTTGTCTGCGCCGCCTCATCATCCGTAATGGTCTGGCTATCCGTCACACTGACGTTGTAGCTAGTTATTGCTGCGTTATCTTCAGCAATAGCCATAGTCTCAGTTATAGACGCTACAAAACCAGCAACAACCGACTGAACTTCAGCAATAGCCGCAGATTCATCTACCGCCACATTCATCGTCAGAGCTACAGTCTGAATATCCTGAATGCCCGCTGTACCACCCCACGAATCAGCACCCCAAGCGTCTTGACCCCAAGACGTACCACCGGTCAACGACTCCGTAATGCTTACATCAATTAATAACCCAGCGGCTGGAGAGTCGGCAATCAGGGCGGTTTCTGTAACGCTGACAGGGAAAGTTTCTCCCCCGCCCCATGCGTTCTCACCCCATGTGCCGTCACCCCAAGCTAACGCCATATCAAGTCAGTGTTAATGTGTACGTTACCGCAATCGTGTCACCATTAACCACAGCCTTAGAACTAGAGAAATCACCAGCAGAGAACAATGTGCCAGTGGTTGAATCTTTAGTTGCACTACCGCCAATGTTGATAAAGCAGCCCGCCACAGTTCCAGTGCTGGTCATAGAGAATGACACGGCAGAAGACGTAGCTTTGCTTGCGGCGGCGGCTGAACTAAATGAAGGTGTAGGACGGCTACCAGAATATGCAGGAGCGTTAGTGCCGCCTACTTCTAACCAGCTTGCATGAGAGGCTTGTGTGTCAGCGGCTACGGCTGTACCAGCGCCCTTTAAGCCCATTACAACTGCGCCAGCGGCTGAGTTACCGAGGATGGTATCCAAGGTCAAGTTCTTACCAACAGTCGTTACCAAGTTCTGAATAGGTTCTTCCCATTTGACAAAACCATCAATGCTGTAGCAAACAGCGTGGTATGTACCATGAATAGCCATCTCATCAGTAGGCATGGTGTTGTATTTTGTGATTGCTGCTATTTGATCTGTAGCGGTCATTTTGTCCAAGCTCATGTAAGACTCCTTAATTGGAAGAACGAATCAATGCTGCTGTTGCTGTGTTAGCAGGCATTGTGATGGTGAAATTGGTAGATGTTTTGTCAGACCCAAAGTCCAACACAGCAATAGATTTATTACCCTGAGTAACGTTGTAAATCAAAGCACAACGAGCCGTCACAGATGCGTTAAACACCACATCGGCAAAGTCTACAAAAGCCGTATACCCAGAGGAGCTAATGGTTACGCCAGTCAAAAGTACTCCGCCGGGAGGATACCCGCCACCGCTTACTTCGTTTACAGAAGAATATACAGTGGTAGCTTCGTTCAAATCAGCGCTAGCCGTATACAAAGCAATATAAAGCGTATTGGTAGCTAAGTTGTGAACGCCTGTGTATAGCTCTGTTTTAAAGCTAGTTGTTTGAGTTTGAAGAATGCTGCTCATGAGACTGCAACCCTAATCTGACCATCACGATAAGCGTCAGCACGTTGTTTACCATCACCCAAGTTCTTGAGAAGCGCCATAGCTTGAACATACCGTTCTTGATACGTCTTGTACATACCGTCTTCCGGTGCGCTCTTCATGTATGTTCCTGCTTCAGACAGAGTGCCATACAGTAATGCAGAGTCAAAGTTATCACCCAGCCATGTGGTCAATGCGGTAACAATAGATTCTGGATAGTAGTAATAATGCAGTTCTGCGTAGTAGTTGGCATTTGGTGTAGGGCCAAGAATGAACGACAACTCATTGACGTTAGCTGACTGTGGGCCAAAGATAGCGTAGTGTTTAGGCTCAGACTGCTGCGCACTCAAAGGATACGCCTCGCGGACAAAGTTCACATCTTTGTTTAGAAGGTACAGATAGTCACCTTGGAAAGTGACCGTAGTATTGACTGTACCGCTATTAGCTACAGTTAAAGTAATTGTTGTCCCACTAATGCTGCGAACAATAGCGTTAGTGCCAATGTTTGTGCCTGTAACCTGTTGACCTACAGCAATACCCGTTGTACTTGTTACAACAATACTTTTTGCGCCAGCCGTGCCGGTAGCAGTTGTAGAGTTAAACGGATATATGGCAAGGCTGTATGTTGAAAGAAAGTCTTCTGGACAAGCAAGGTACTTGTTGCCAGTTGACAATACACCCGTCACGTTCTTACGCAAGTTGGCAATCTGCACCGTGTTATAGATGCGTTGCTCCGCCTGCTTAATCAGCGTGTTGATAGTTGTGGTATCAAACGTGTTCTGCGTATAGTCAACTACCGCAGCAACAAGTTGGGCGTATGTCATTGCCATAATTTAAGCCATTGGCCCCCGAGCCATCAAACCTTTGGTAGCTGCGCCTGTACCGCGAACCTTGATACCAGACGTTTTAGTCGCTGGTTGTGCGCGGCGAGAGATGTTGCCTACAGACATATTGACTGTATTTGCATCACTGTGGTCAGGGCCAGAGCCGGGGTTGTCAGAAGCTTTAACAGCTTTGCCAGACATCGTGTGTGGTTTGGCGTAGACCTTGGCATCGCCAACTTCTTTACCCATCAGTTTTTTACTGTATGTAGCCATGATTAACCTCGTTTCTGATTGGCAATCTTTGCCAAGTTACGACCCATAGTCTTCATATCGGCATTGGTTTTACCTTTACCTTTGCCTTTACCGCCGTGCATCATGCCAGAGGTAGGGCCGCTATCACCTAAATTTTTACCTTCGGTTTTGCCTTTTTTAGCAATGCCGTCGGCTGATTTTCTGAATGCCATTTTAAGCTCCTTAAGATATGCTTACTGTACCAACAAATGTCGTTGCCACCAAGTAGTTTGGCGTCAATCCTGCATCATTTAAACTAGACCCACCAACCGGTTGCCAACCCCACTGAATGTCTCGTGAACCACCTGACAAGTTGCCGTTAAAGTTAACACCAGAAGTTACATACGTTGTATCTCTACGTGGGTTACGCAAGGCTTGTGGATCGTCTACTGGAAACGTACCTAACATCAACTGTGGCTGATCAGGATCCCAGCACTCAGGGCAAACCAACAACTCATACTTACGCTGCTTAATGATCTCAGTCTTAAGTTGTTTTAGTTTGAACTGCTGGCCACAGCGATCACACTCAGCAATCGCTATCTTGCCGGATGCGTACCGATTACCCATTAGTAACCTCCGCCACTTCCAATAAACATTGGCCTAGGAACAAGGCGAAGCGGAGCTTTCTCACGGTCTTCACCAGCGGCAATTTCAAAAGTCTCGTCGTAAATCTGTTTAAGCATTTGGATGCGGGGCATCAATTCAGGTACTTTGATTGCAATGTGATACGCCAAACCAGCTACAAGGCACGGTAAAAAGCGGAAGTTCATGTCGGCAGTCTCAACACCAGCGCCAGCATCCTGCACTCTACGTAGTCTCCAGTACACAAACTGATACGGCGTGCTGTTATCAGGTGTGGGCCACACAGTCACAGCTGGAAGCTGGGGTACAAAAATAGCTGAGCCATCAGTATGGGACGCGGCAGTTGTGTTGTTCTGACCACGGTACACACCACCTAGGGTATTCCCTGATACGTACGTGTAGTAAATATCTTCTGAATCAATACGCATAAATCCTGAGCCCGCTAAACCCACTATGGTGTTAAGCGTTATCGTGGTGTCTGTTGCCGTAATCGCGCCCACCAAGACCGAATTGGTTGGGTTAGTTTCCCCAGAAAGGCGCTGAATCCAGACTTGAATTGGGCGAGCTTGGCTAAGCTTGTTTGGAATAGTTGCATAAGTAGAGACGCTAATGCGTGAAATGGTTAAGTCGGCTTGCGTAGAAGCAGTGTTAGATCCAGTACGGATTACATGTTCTAGAAGGTCAATGGTGTCAGTCGGCAGTGCATACGTGGCTAAACCGGGGGTCAAGTTAATGATCCCCTGCTCCATCGTCCACATGTTGATGCCTTTGTTCTGCCACTCAACAGTCATCAGGTTCATTGAGCGACGTGCTGTGCGCAGGTCATAGCCAGAACGCATCTCACGGCCAGCCCTCTCCCACGCCTCTTCAGCGATCTCCGTGAAGTCCATGTTAAAGAGGGTTGAGCCGGTAGTAGTCATTGCTTATCCTCTGATTGAACCAAGAAGTTCTATTAGTCTGCGTTGTTCGTCTAACGAACCGCCTCCGCCTCCGCTAGCGAGTGCTTTTGCAATCAATGCGGCTAAGCCCTCACTTTGTTGACCACCTGAACGTGAAGTTAAGTCTTGTAATAACTTTCCAATATCACCGCCTTGTAAACTTTTTGCTATCTTTATAGCTGGGTTATCGTACACAGGAGGCTGGTAAAAACCGGGGTCTGTTGGGAAATCCATGGGGGGTGATGGGTTGTAGTAATCCAAAGGCCGCTCATAAAAACCGGGGTCTGTTGGATACTGTGGGAAAACCTCAGGAGGAGGTACAGGCATTAAGTCATCGTACACAGGAGGAAGTACAGGCATCCTATCATCGTAATTTACTTCTGGCTCAATGTACGTTTCAGGCATTGGCTCTTCAGGATAATAGGGCATTTGCGGCGCAATAGGCTCTTCATACCTTGGCTGTGGGTCTGGGCGTGGCATTTCTGGTTCGGGGTTATACCCAATCTGAGGGCCATTTGGCACTTTGGTATAGCCTTCTCCGTTCCAAACATAACGATACTCAGATGGATCAAGACCTCTTGTAGCCCTATCCATTGCCGTTTGTTGTTCCGTATAGCCAGAGATAGGTTGACCATCGTAACCTATCTCAGTTAATGTGCCATCAGCCTCTTGACGGTAAGAGGTGCGCGGCCCTTGCGGTTGTTGCGGTGCAATATATGGCGTTTCCCGATCAGGAGCTATTGGGCGTGATGGCTCTTCATAACGTGGCTCTGGGCGTGGGTCTGGTGTAGGTATCCCTCTTCCACCTTCGCCCGGGCTGTAAGGAATTGGCTCCGGTGGGGTCAGTGCTTGCGGCGTAGGTTGTGACGTTTCAGGTGCGTAATATTTTGACAAGATAGAACCAATTGTATTTTCGTCTATCCCCATACTTAGGAACTGATTTCGCAAATCATTAACAACACCAGCCCCGCCAAACGCATCATACGCACGGCTGTAGTCTGGAGCAGTGCCAGTAACATCACCACCCGCTGCGTATTTACGCATGGCAGAGCGCAGGCTCACAGGAGCTTTACGTAGTTGTGTAGAGTTTGTGGCTGCGGCGGCCTTTGGAGCGCCTTTAGAAGCCATTAATTGTTCGTATAGAGATGCCATTATCTGAACCCCGCTGTTTTCTTTGCAATAGTTTTAGGTTGCGCTACAAACTGTTTACCAGATGCTTTACCGGCACGTTTGGCTTTGGTTGTAGCTGCGTATTCTGCTGGGCTTAAAGATTTAATAGCCGCTTCAGGCAAATATCGCTCTCCCGTCTTACTTGACGGTTTACCAGACTTAGTGCGCCATTTCTGGTCGCCCCAATCCTTAAGCGATTTTTGAGGGGCTTTCAATCTCTATACCCCCCACCAGCTTCTTTGTACTTCTTAGCAACAAGTTGTGCTTTACGGGCTGACCACTGACCTGCGCCTGTACCGTGAGTTGCTGCGGACTTTACCTGCGACACAATTCGTTTGCGCAAACCGGGTTTGGTGTAATTGCCAGCAGCGTTAACTTTGCCACCCTCTTTGTACTGGGTGAAGTCAGTATTATCCCGACGTGCTTTTTTCTTTGCACCGGGCATTTTGCTTGGGGATATGGCTCCCATACCACGGCTTGGCATCATGATCTAGCACATCTTTCCGCGTGTTTTACCACGCTGGGCAATACCATCTGCACGAGTAACGCCACCAGAAGCTAGCTTTTTAGGCTTACTCACAGATGCGCCGTCCTTGTCTTGTGGAACTGGCATACCTTCGCGGAACACTGAGTCCTTTGGGGGCGCAATCTTCTTAGGAAGTGGGGTTTTAGCCGCAGGTTTTTTAGCCGCTGGCACGCCTTCGGGGTCTGTTGGGGGTTTACCCATTTCAGCGGTATAGATACCACCTTCAGCGTATTTTTTCATGGCTTAGCACTTCCCGCCATTTTTCATGGTAATCATTGTGCCCTTAGTTTTACCTTTAGTAGCAATACCATCACGGCTAGAAGAAGTTTTAACCGAACCCATTTTGGATGCAGCCATGCCGCCCTTAGCCAACTTGGTCATAGGAGAGCCTTTGTGCAAACGGCCTTCGTGTTTGTTCACGGCTTTTTGCATCATGCCTTTGTCTTGCTTCATGTCTGCTTTAGCCATGCCGCCCTTAGCCATTTTGCCTTTGCCGTCACCAACAAAAGCGGGTTTACCGTCTTTCATAGGCATACCACCGTCTGCATATCCGCCCATATTCATTTTTTTCACATTGCCACCTTTTTTGTAACTACCAAGATCATCTGGGTTTTGCTCATTAGCCGCCAGAGCACGAACATCAACGCCACGGTCATCAAGGCGACGACGTGCCATACCGGGTCTAAGTCCACGTTCACGACTGTAAAGCGTTGCATCGCCGGGTTGTTTGTACAGAGCACGTTTTACCGTAGCAACGTCATCATCAAATTCAGAATCTTTTTTAGCCATAGTGTCACCACCTTTAGAAAATTTACGGCCTTTGTCGGCCTCGTTAAACTCTTTACCCACAGACTGTGGGACGCCTGCTTTCTTAGCAAACGATGGGTTGTTAGCCACCGCCGCCATGAAATTGTGTTGCTTCTTACTCGTCGATGGCATTGTCTGCCTTCTTGCGTTTAGTCATTTCACGAACAGTATCAGACTCCCAGATGCGGAGGCCAAGATAAATAATCGTAAACAGAGAAGCTAGAGGCGGAAGCCACGTAACCATAACGCCAACAGTTGTCAAAACCGCTGCGCCATCTGCAATTGTTTTAGCTGTGTCGTGCTGAGTCATGTTAACAATTCCACGCTCTAAGAGCTTTGTTGATTCGTGAATCTGGATCGTTGGCTGTCTTGGCAGAGGTTAGCTTCTTCTTCATGCCACTCATCCTTGCACAAAAGGAGTCGCGCCGTGAGCCGCCTTCCGGCTGGGGAGGTTTCAAGTTCATACCTTGCGCTTTCGCGGAGGCCCGACCCTTGGCGTTCAAGCCGCCCTTCTCGGATTTGCCTTCTTTCCTCTGCCATGCTGGTGACTTAGCCATAGTAAATGTTCGCAGAAAGTAAGTTACTCATGCTCAAATAGATACCATTTCTTGCCAAAATACCCTCTCCGGGAATTAAAGCAAAATTACCAAACAAGTCAGACGCACCAGTGTCGTA
>Ga0208975_1000360_pt1 | contig 22693 bp, 14 predicted proteins | sample GreLakmeER78MSRF_FD_187700 | JGI IMG/M metagenome (GOLD analysis project Ga0208975, IMG submission 187700) | Freshwater lentic microbial communities from great Laurentian Lakes, MI, USA - Great Lakes metaG ER78MSRF (SPAdes) | ecosystem: Environmental > Aquatic > Freshwater > Lake | place: Great... | reverse complement strand
ACGGCACAGAGAAATGATGGCGTGGCTCGACAAGAATGCGCCTTACTGCAAGTCAACCGAATACATGGTGATCTGGAACAACCTAGCAGAGTGGGCGGGTGCGGCAGACTCAACATGGTTGCGTAATAAAGTTGTTCATGGCTACAAAGATGCACTTGAGCGAGAAAAGAAATGAAGGTCAGCTACGACAAGTGGTATCCCGTAGTTCAGCCCAAAGGTTTGGTACAGCAGGAAGTCTTCATCAAAAAGGTAGAGAAACAGAATGCCGAACGGGATTTGCAGGTAAAAATTGACGATACGGTGAAGAAGTTTCACCAATATGAGTACGAGATTTATGCGTACCGGATGCGTCAGATAACGCTGGACATCCAAATTGTTAACCTTAAACGTGAGATTGATTTACTTGTATGACCAAGAAGCCAATACCCAGAGTCAGAAAGCCTGCGCCAGACACAAGGGATAAGTTGACGCTGTGGGTCACGCTGATGGTAAGCACCACCCTGTGTCTCTCGGTATTGGCCATGGTAATCAGCTTTATGCTTGGCCTTTGGGCCAAAGAGGTGGACAATGCCGAAATTTTCAAGATGATTTCACCCGCGTTTTCTACTCTTATCGGCGGCATGATTGGGTTCCTGTCTGGTATCAAACTCATGCAAAATGAAGACAAATCAAAATCTTGTAAGGAATAAAAATGCTATCTCTACTCTCTACGCTAGGCGGCCTGCTAATCTCAGGCTTACCCAAACTATTGGACTTCTTCCAAAACAAAGCTGACCAGCGCCATGAGTTGGCGCTTGCCCGTGTCCAGATGGAGCTACAGCTTCAGATGCTGGCTCAAGGCTATGCCGCCCAAGCCCAGATAGAAGAGATTCGCACAGATCAGATTGCTATGGAAACAGACGCACAGATGACTGTTGCCGCCTACGACCACGACAAGAAGATTATGGACAACGCCAGCCGCTGGGTTGTTAACTTTGTGGGCACTGTGCGCCCGATGGTCACTTACATCTTTGTGTTGGAACTGTGTGCCATTAACGCTTGGATGGCTTACTACATTTACACCCGCCCCAGTTTGGTCACCAGCATGGATGACTTGGTGCGTCTGACTGATATTCTGTTTAGCACTGACGAGATGGCAATGCTTGGAGGTATCATTGGTTTCTGGTTTGGCTCACGTAGCTGGAGCAAGAAATGAAACTGGGCAAAGCTGGCGCTGATTTGATGCACCAGTGGGAGGGGTATCGCACTAAGCCGTACCTCTGCCCAGCCCATATTTGGACAATTGGTTACGGTCATGTGCTGTACCAAGATCAAATCCGTCTGCCTGTAGTCAGGGTCGAGGGTAAAGAAACGCCCATGATTCGCAAAGAGATGCCACTGAAACCGGAGGACAACCGTGTCTGGACTAAAGAAGAAATCGAGAAATTATTCGAGGATGATGTCGGCCCTACTGAACGTGGTGTTCTTAGACTTGCTCCCGCTTTATCTGGTCGTCAAGGGGCTTTCGATGCGTGCGTCAGCTTTGCCTTCAACGCCGGAGTGGGGGCTTTTCAGCGCTCTTCTATTCGGATGAAAATCAATCGTGGTGATTGGGAAGGCGCGGCCGATGCCCTCTTGCTGTACTGCATGGCAGGGGGTAAAATTCTCCTAGGGCTAAAAAAGCGCAGGGACGCTGAAAAAGCACTGTTTCTATCCTAGGACTGCCCATGCCATTACAAAAGATTCTGTTTAAGCCGGGCGTGAATAAAGAAAACACGCGATACACCACCGAGGGTGGTTGGTACGAGGCCGACAAAATTCGTTTTCGTCAGGGCAACCCTGAGAAGATTGGCGGTTGGACTCGGTTTTCTACGACCACGTACCAAGGTGTGGCTCGGTCTTTGTGGAACTGGGTCTTACTTGATGGTAGGAACATTATTGGTGTTGGTACAAACCTTAAATTTTATTTAGAAAATGGCGGTGTCTACAACGACATCACGCCTATTCGTGAGACAGTCACACTTACTAACCCCTTTAATACAACAATAAATTCAACAACGGTTTTAGTTACAGATGCTTCGCACGGATGTGTAACAGGGGATTTTGTAACGTTTACTGGGGCTTCTGCTGTTGGCGGTCTGACAATAGACGGTGAATTCCAAGTTACTGTTTTAACAGCAAATACGTACAACATTACGGCCACTTCACAGGCATCATCTACGGCGGGGCCGGGCGGAGGCACGGTTACCACCGTTTATCAAATTAACACAGGCCCTGAAATTGAAGTACCGTTAGTTGGATGGGGCGCAGGTGGATGGGGCCTTGGTACGTGGGGTAATGGTTTAGCTGCTACTATTGCACTACGAACATGGAGTCAAGCCAACTACGGTCAAGATTTGGTGTTTGGCCCCCGCACTGGCGGGCTGTACTACTGGGATGCACCTACGTTAACAGCCAGAGGGGTGCTGCTCAACTCTTTGGGTGGCACTGTGTCTTTTACCAATGCCTCACCAACTGTAGTGACTTCTACGGTTTTATTTACAGAAGGCGCAGCCCTTCAGTTTGCGGCTACTACATCCCTGCCCACTGGCATAGCTGCGGCAACTACGTACTATGTGTTTGAAGTAAACGGATTGACGTTTAAACTTTTGGACAGCGCAGGCAACGCGGTTAATACGGCTTCTACGGGCACAGGGGTGTACGTGTCTTTAATTGTGGATGTGCCGACAGTTCAGAACAACATTGTTGTATCGGACACATCTCGTTTTATTTTAACCTTTGGTTGTAACGACTATGGTTCGGCCACGCTTGATCCGATGTTAATTCGCTGGTGCGGGCAAGACGATATTTTCAATTGGACGCCCGACCCTACAAACCAAGCGGGGTTTATACGTATATCTCACGGCTCAGAGATCATCACAACTGTCCAAACTCGTCAAGAAATCCTTGTGTTTACCGATTCGGCTGTGTATTCTTTGCAATACCTTGGGCCCCCCTTCGTATGGGCACCGCAACTGCTTGGTGACAACGTCTCAATCATGAGTTCTAACTCGGCTGTAGTTGCTTCGGGTATTGTGTATTGGATGGGCGTAGATAAGTTTTATTCTTACGATGGCCGTGTGCAGACTCTTAATTGTGATTTGCGCCGTTTTGTGTTTAGTGATCTTAACCAAAATCAGGCTTTGCAAATATTTGCTGGTACAAACGAGGGCTTCAATGAAATCTGGTGGTTCTACTGTTCGGCTAACAGCACGACTATTGACAAGTACGTTATCTACAATTACGTTGAGAAAATCTGGTACTACGGCACGCTTGAACGCACGGCGTGGCTTGACTCTGGTCTACAGTCTGTTCCCATAGCAGCAAAGTACAACGGCAATGTAAAAACGGGTAACTTAATTAACCACGAAACAGGGCTAAACGATGACACAACCGGCACCCCTGTTGCAATTAACGCTTACATTAGCTCGTCTGAGTTTGACATTGGTGACGGACACAATTTTGGTTTTGTGTGGCGCGTCCTTCCTGATCTGACTTTTAGCGACTCTACAAACACACCTGCGGGCGCACCTGCCTCAGTCAACATGACGCTGTTTGGCTTAGCAAACTCAGGCTCTGGCGTGACAAGCACAGCGTCCCAGCCCGTAGCCAAGAGCAGTACGTACGTTATTACAGAACAATTTACAGGCCAAATAATGACCCGCATGCGCGGTCGCCAGATGATATTTAAAATTGACTCAAATCAGTTGAATACACAGTGGCAACTTGGCGCACCAAGAATTGACATCAGGGCTGATGGACGTAGGTAATGGCTGAACTAAATGCAACCCCACCAAGCTTACCGCTGGCTCCAGCGGCGTATGAGAGCCGCTACTTCAGTCAACTGAACAACGTCTTGCGTCTGTACTTTAATCAACTGTCCAACCCCGGTGATATGGGCGGGACAACGCTAAATTTAAACCTTGCCACACTGCCCACTGATGCCGACCTGCCTAATTTAAGGCTTGGTGATGTTTACAGAGATACACAAGACGGTGTACAGGATACCAGTCAAATGCTTCGCATAAAGACGTCAACATGATATTATCGACCAACCCCCATTTTGAGAGGCAAAAATGAGCCTGCATAAGTTTGCCGAACAAGTAGCATCGCAAGGCCGCGGTGACGATTCATTACTCGTACACATGACGCCGGACGAAGTCCAGCGCCTACAAGCCTTTGCCGAAGCCAACGGTCGAACAATGACCATCAACCCTACTACGGGTTTACCCGAAGCTGGCTTCCTTTCTGATCTGTTCAAAGCTGTCGCCCCTATCGCCCTTGGCGCATTCTTAGGCCCAGCAGGTGTTGCTTTTGGTGGCCCCGGTTTATCTGCGGTTATGGCTGGCGCGGCTACTGGCGGTATTACTGCATTGGCTACAGGTAGTCTGTCTCGCGGTTTGATGGCAGGCTTGGGCGCGTACGGGGGTGCGGGTCTAGGCGAAAGTTTGATGAATGCAGGCACTGGTGGCTTAGCGGCGGCAGACATTGGCGCACAACAATTGGCTGGCAGTTTCCCCACACTGGCAGAAGGTGCAACGCAAGAACAGATTGCCAAATACGCTACGGATGTAGGCGCTCTTCGAGATACCGCAGTATCAAATGCTGGAAACGCGGGTTTTATGGAAAGGGCGTCATCAGGTCTTGGGGCTATTGCCAACAATCCAGCCCCCTATGCAAAAGATTTGTTCAAGTACGGGTCTGCCGCAGCCGCACCAATCATGGCGGGCATGATGGTTCCTACAACAACTTCGATGCCAGACATTCAAGGCAACGACACGATCAATCAGTTTATCTACGGCCCCAACGGGCAGTATCGTAGTTTGAATCCCGTGCCCGCAAAGAACTACGGCACGCCTGCATTCAAACCTTTTAACGAAGGCGGCATTGTTGCCTTGGCTGGGGGCGGTGATGTTGTGCGTATGGCTACCGGTACGCCACCGGGTATGCTTGTTGGCGACAAAGACGTATTTAACTATTTCAAAGGGCTTGACTCATCTAAGTTAGGCTCTGGTGCGCTGGATGCACAGATTGCAAAAGACATGCAGACATACAACGTGTCTGCAGCCGATATTGCACGAATTACAGGCACGCAAGGACTGCAAGGCGACTATGAAAAACGTTTTGTTCAACAGGTAGCACAACCAACAGTTACAGCGCCTCAATTTTTAGCACAGACTTCTGACGTAGGGCTTCAAAACCAAGCGTTGGCTAATGCTTTGGGGAGTTCTGGTTTATCTGCCGCTGCGCAATATGCGGCTACTCACAGTGACATAGGTACCGCCGGAGGTTTGGCGGGGCTTAGCCAAAACATTAACACCGCGCTTAAAGACCCTAATTTGACTCGGGCGCAAGCATTAGAGCTAATGAAAACATCCGGCACAACTGATGCCGATGTATTGCGTGCTACTGGCAAGACTTCAACGGACATTTTTAATGCCCGTGATAAAGCCGCAGCAGATGCCGCAGCCGCAGAAGCCGCTAGATTAAAAGCATTAGCAGATGCTAAAGCCAAAGCAGATGCAGACGCAGCCGCAGAAGCCGCTAGATTAAAAGCAATAGCAGATGCAGAAGCAGCCGCAAAAGCCGCAGCAGAAGCCGCTAGATTAAAAGCAATAGAAGATGCTAGATTAAAAGCGGAAGCAGACGCAGCCGCAGAAGCGGCTAGGTTGAAAGCATTAGCAGACGGTAAAACTGCCGCCGAAGCAGCCGCAGCCGCAGAGAAAGCCAGACTAGAAGCTGAAGCTATTGCCAGAGCCAAAGCAGACAAAATTGCCGCAGATGCCGCAGCCGCAGCAAACAAAATTACAGTGGATGGCACGTACGTTGGCACGGCTGGGGATGCGGCTGTTATTGGTACGCAAGTTGGCCAAGGCAAAATTACAGGCGTTGGCTCTGAAACAACCACAGGTACGACAGGCCCAATTATTAACTACGGCGGCTCAAGCGGGTTTACAACCTCGCCAATAACATTGGCCAAACAACAACTTGCAGAACAAGCAGCCGCTACAACCGCTGCCCAAAATGCACAGCTTGATTTGTACCGTAACTGGATTACGCTAAATCCTAATGCCACCGATACCGATCACGCCAACTTCATGGACAAACTTGGGTTAGCACCGGATGTTGCTTCTAGGGCAACGCCGCTATCTCCCCAGCAGATGAAGAACCGCTACTACGACGCCAAGTACAACAAGATGACTGGTGACTCGCAGGCCGCGTACAACTTCCTGATGGGCAAAGGTGCAAACCCAACCAAATCTACCGTTGGTCAAATAGCTCGTCCATACGCGGAAGCTACGCTTGGATACCCGGGCAGTGGAAACCAGCAGTACACCTTTGATCCTGAGACAAGAAGCTACAAACTCAACAAAGATTATGTGGCTGAGTACCAAGACCCGACTGGCGGCACTAACTACTTGATGTCACCAAACGAGATTGCCGCGTACTTTAAAGCGAACCAAGGCCAAGCCGACAGCGTTACATACGACTGGGCGGTTGAGAACAACCTCACCCCTCAAGAAATTGCTTCCGCTACGGGCGTGCCCCTGTCTACGGTTGCCGCTAAATGGCGCGATGCTAAAGCTAAGAAGACGGCTGCCACTAAAACTGAAGCCGACAAAACTGCCGCAGCAGCGGGTAAAACAGATACGCTCGACTCATCAAGCACAGGTGGTCTAGCCGCAGGCGGTATTGCAGGTTTTGCTATGGGCGGTATGCCCATGTATGCCGTAGGTGGCGGTCTGGGTTCTTTGGGTAGCTACTCTGATGGTGGCCGTTTGCTCAAAGGCCCCGGTGATGGCGTGTCTGACAGCATCCCTGCAACCATTGGCCAAAAACAACAGCCCGCACGCCTTGCCGATGGTGAGTTTGTAATCCCTGCACGCATTGTGTCTGAGTTGGGTAACGGCTCTACAGAAGCAGGCGCTAAGAAACTCTACGCCATGATGGATCGTGTGCAACGTGCACGCGGCAAGACCACCGGCAAAAACAAAGTAGCGGCCAATAGCCGTGCTGACAAATACCTTCCAGCATAAGGACAGATCATGGCTGAACCACAAATCTCCCAGATATCGTCGTCACAAACGACTATCCCTGATTACGCTAAACCATACGTTCAGAACTTACTGGGACAAGCGCAAGCAGTAACTAACACGACCCAGAACCCCTACATGCAGTACATGGGGGAGCGCGTTGCTCAATTTACGCCTTTGCAACAGCAAGCCTTTGAGGGCGCTCAGGGGATGCAGGCCGCGCCGCAACTGCAACAAGCCACAGATATTACAGGTTTAGCTTCTCAAGCAGCGCTTAACTACGAAAAATACAACCCCAACACGTTCTCTGCCTACACAGTACAGAACCCCAATCTGAACTACTACCAGATGGATCCCTCACAGGGGGTGACAACGGACTCTTTTACACAACCTAGTACGCAAGACCGGTACATGTCGCCTTACATGCGCAATGTGGTCGAGCGCCAGCAAGCAGATGCTCAACGGCAAGGTGATATTGCATCTCAAATTCAAGGCGCTCAAGCTGCTCGTTCTGGTGCGTTTGGTGGCAGTGGTTACCAACTTATGCGGGGGCAGGCCGCAGGAAACTTAGCCCGTCAAAAAGGCGACATCTTTGCACAAGGTCAGCAAGCCGCTTTTCAGCAAGGCCAGCAACAGTTTAATCAAGAGCAAGCCGCACGTTTGCAAGCCAACCTCGCTAATCAACAAGCGGGTTTACAAGTTGGTGGACAGAACCTTCAAGCCAAGCTGGGTGTACAACAATTAGGCGCGGGTCAAGACATACAGGCGCAACTGGCCAACCAAAACCAGTTAATGCAGGCACAACAATTAGCCGAGCAGTCACGCCAATACGGTGCAGGTCTGGGACTTCAAGGTTTACAAACAGCGCTGACAGGCGCAGGTCAGCTGGGTAACTTGGGTCAGAACCAGTACGGCCAGCAGATGGGTATCAATCAGTTGCAAAGCCAGTACGGTGGTCAGCAACAACAGCAAGTCCAGAACATGCTGAACAATCAGTACCAAGATTACTTGGGCTACCAGAACTACCCGTACAAGCAGTTGGGCTTCATGTCTGACATGCTGCGTGGTTTACCATTGACTCAGCAGTCTTCTACGATCTACAGTCAAGCGCCTTCTATGGTGTCTCAAGTAGCAGGTCTTGGCGGTGCGGCAATTACTGGCGCTAAGTTGTTTGGTGCGGCTGGTGGAGCTACTGGCGACTTGGAGCGCCGCCCCGCAGGTCTGGCAGAATTAGCTATCCATAATATGGGCTGAAGAACATGATTGATGTAAACCAAATCACGACAACCCTACGCGGGATGGCAGACCGGGCGTTACAACAGTACGCCATGATGAATAAGACTAACCCCTATATTCTGTCTTTGGCCGTAGCCGAGAGCAACCAACGTAAACAACTGCGCACAGCCGCACAAGCGCGGGGCATGGCTCCTCAACCCAAGGTAGCTGACGCCGCTATTGCTGGTATTGCTGAAGCCCCTCCCGCTGTTGACGCTATGGGTAACGTGACAGGTATGGCTGCTGGTGGTTTACCAGAAGACCAAGGCATTGCGCAGTTGCCTACACCCAACATGCAGTACATGGCTGATGGCGGTATTGCTGGCTACGAAGACGACCAAGAAGGTATGGCCACAGGCGGTATGGGTGGTATGTTTAACTTTGCCCAGCAAAGCGAGCCTGTGGTGCGTATGTCTGGTGGCGGGGAAGTACCGCGTTATCAGTTTGGTGGTGCATTGTCTGGAGAATTTAGCGGTTTTGGTGGGCTAACTCCGGAGCAAGAAGTTAAAGAAGAACTTCGGATGGCAGAACAAGAACGTGTTAAAAAGATAGTTGCTTTGGAGCAAAAAGTGGCTTTCTTAAAGTCTGCCGGGGCTCCACAAGCGCAAGAGGCACAAAAGCAGCTAGATGCATTAAAAGCCGACATGCGACCAAAGCCATCTCCAACTGATCCCAACTTTCGTCGTCAAACCGACCCCCGCATAACGGGGACTGCAGCAGCGCCTACGCCTACACCTACACCTACACCTACACCTACACCCTCCGGTACCAATCCGACTACTAGTGGCGTTAGAGACCTGCTCCCACCTCCTCCAAAACTTGACACAAGTTTTAAACCGGCAGCAATGCCTACTGCGGACGAGGCTATAGCGCAAGGCGAAAAAATATTTAATTCAAAAGCACGTATTGGCGAAGTCAATCGTCAAGTTCTGCAAGAGCAAATGGACGCCGACAGAGCCAAAGAAAACAGCATTGAAGCTTTAAAAGCTTTTAACGAAAAACAAGGCCCCGCGTATGCTGGCTACGAAAAGCTGCTGCAAAAAGAAGAACTGCAAGACGCAACTGACAAAGAAAAAGCCGGTTTGACTGCGCTCTTTAAAGGCTTCTTGGCTATTGCTGCTGGCGAATCTCCAAATGCGGCGACAAACATTGCCAAAGGTTCAATGGCAGGCTTAGAAGAATACTCTGGCGCTATGAAAGAGTTTAAGAAGTCGGCTAAAGAACGCAACAAAGAGATGCAAAACATCCAACAAGCTCGCCGTGCAGAAGAGCGCGGTGACTTTAAAGAAGAACGGATGTACGTAGATAAAGCTGAAACGGCTAGACAAGCCTCTGCGCGTTTTGGCCTTGCTGCAATTAACGACATTACAAACACTAGCGGTAAAGTCAATGCAGACATACTCCAAAACATGAGGTCAATTACGTCAACTGAAAACATAGCGGGCGCAAGAGAGGCGGGCGCAAACACGCGGTTCATAGCCGAGCAAGCTGGTTTAAATACACGGGCAGCAATGGCAGAAAACCGCGCAGATTTGCGTTCCCAAACACCAGAGAAAATTCTGTTTGACCAGCTTCGTACCAAACACGGTGGCGATGCGCTTAAGGCTACAGAGGAAATGCAGAAGCTGAAGGCCGAGAAATTTAACTTGTATGATTCTTACAGCAAGTATTTAACCGCCTTTGCTAACAAAGAGGGTGTGTCGCCCCCAATAACTTTTGACCAGTACGCAAAGCAGTTTATTCCTGAAGTTAAACCAAATAAAAATACTACTATACGAACTCAGCCGGGTGGTTGATAATACGTAAAGGCGCTTAAAAATCTGAGTCAGCGCCACTCAGACACAATTTGCGAGAACAACATGGCACGATACATCGAACTACCAGACGGCAGCGCTCTTGAACTTAAAGAGGGGCAGTCGCCCGTAGAAGGAATGATGGCCGCTCGCCAGTTGTTCCCCGAGTTGTTTAAAAAAGAAGACAAACCCAAGGAAGACACCAAGGGTTTTAAAGCTGCCGCAGCCGCAGGCTTTGAGCGTTTAAAAGGCGAGACCGCACTAACAGCCGCCAAGCTTGGGCTAAAAGACATAGGCGAAGCTGAAGCGTATCAAAAGGAAAAACAAGCGTCAGCGGCCAGACGCTTTACGCCCACTCAAGACAGCTTCATAGAGTCCCCGCTTCAGAACGTTAAAGAACTGCTGGGTGGATCTGTTCCGTACATGTTGGCTCCTGCCGCCGCAGGTCTTGCGGCTTTGGCCGCCCCAGTATCAGCACCAGTTGCGGCTGGCTTAGGTTTGTTGGGCGCTGGCGCTGTGTCTACGGGACAGTTCACGGGCTCCAACCTTGCGCGTCAAATGGACACAGGCAAGTCTTTGGAAGAGACAAGTCTAGGAAAAGCCGCAGCCGCTGCTGTACCGCAAGCTTTAATTGACACCGCAGCCATGGCGTTGTTGCCCGGTGTGGGCAAGCTGTTCGGCTCTGTGGGCTCTAAGCTAACAACGGAACAAGCTAAAGCAATTGCTTCCCAAACACTCACTCGCACAATTGCAGACTACACCGCCAAGACGGGCGTAGCGATGAGCCGAGAAGGTGTGACCGAAGCCACGCAACAACTGCTAGAACGTCTGCAAGCAGGCTTAGAACTCGACAGTCCCGAGGCTCGCAAAGAGTACATCGACAGCTTTATTGGCGGTGCTGTACTAGGCGGAACCTTAGCCCCTGTTGGCCGTGCTTTTGAGCGTGGGGGAGCCAAGCGACAAGCGGCAGCTGCTGACCGAGCCGAAGCTTTGCAACTTAGTTCCGATCAGCTACAGCAACAAAGAACCCAAGAAGAAGCTGCGGCAAAAGCCTTAGAGGAAGAAAGACAGTCGCCTGAGTATGCCAAGTCCGTGGTGGCGCAATACGATGCTTTGCAAAAACAAAAGCAAGATTTGATTGCACAGAAGCGCAAGATTGTTGATGCTTCTCCCACAGCAGACGCAGACCGTGCGTTTAACGTAGAGCTTAATCAGCAACTAAAAGCTGTTGCCGCTGAAATTAAACCTTTAGCTGGTGAGTACAACCGCGTACAACCAATTATTCAACAAGAAACGGAAAAACAACGTGTTGCGGGGATGTCTCCTCAAGACTACATGTTGGAACAGACGGGCGAAGTTTCTTCAGCACCAACGCCCAAAGGCACGCCTGACCTTGCAGGCTACTACGAACAGCAAATTGCTGAACCTGCCAAGCCGGGTCAAGCGCTGGAAGATTACGTTGCAAAACAAATTAATTTGGCAAACACACAGGCGCTGTCAAACGAAAAAGAAGCTACAGACGCTGATAAAGACTATGTAAAGTATTTAGTAGCCAACCCTGTGCTGGGTAAACAAGCGTTGCAGAATCGCACGCCCATACCGGGCTTAACTAAAAAACGCCAGAAGAGTCTTTACGACGCTTTACAACTAGAAATTAACGCAATTGAAGCCGCAGAAAGAGCCACTGGCGCAGCAGTTACAGAGAGAACACAGAAGACTCAGCGAGTGCTCGAAGAAGAAGAAGCCGCAGCACTGGAAGACCAGCGCCAAATGCGGCAAGCCTATGAGATGCAACAGGAAGGCCGCCTCGCTACTGACATTGAGCAGATTAAGCCCCTGCCAGAAACAGTAGCCCAAGGCGAATTGTTTGGTGGTGAACAGCAACGGGTAAACATGCCTGTGGCTGGAACCCGTGTAGATATTGACGCACAGATTGATGGACTACAAAAAGAACTGGACGTTGCCCGTTCGTATGGCGCCCCTACTGCGATTGAGCGTAGGTCTAATCGTGAGCGTGTGTCTACGCTGTTAGAACAGATTCGCGACCTGAAAGATCGTAAAGCCACAATGGAAGGCGGTGGTGCCACTGCTTTTGGTACTGCATCGCAAGGCGCTCAGTCTCGTTTGGGTAGTCTGCCAAGGCAAGAGCGCGAACAGCGTAAAGCAGCACAGGCACGAGACGCAGCCTACGACAGATTTAAGAGCGGAGAAACTGACGCTAAACAAGATGTTGTTGATAGTTTAGTCAAAGAGATTTCAGTTGTTCGCGGTTCGCTTAAACCTGAGACCATTACAGAGATTGAAAAAGAACTGGGCGCTTTGCTTGATACGTCTGCCCGTTACAACAACGATATTACCGACCAGCTTGACGCAATCAGCACACGCTGGCGTGCAGGTGTAAAGGTTGGCGCATTTGGCCCAGCAGAAACAATACCGACCACAACCACCCAAGACATGTTGATTGGTCAAATGGATCGAGCTTATGCACGTCGTGAGAACTACGACGAGCAGACCATGTCGATACTGGATCAGATTGCTGATAACTACGGCGCTGTCACAGCAAACGAAGACCGTCGCAACCTGATTGGTGAGTGGCTTAATCGTGCGACTACAGGCAACCTTAACCCTGAGATGACCCGTGATGTGCAGTCAGCCTTGCGTACACTGGAAGAAGGTAAACGTTCTGAAACTGAAGGCGGCAAAACTGCCGTTCAGCAAGAGTTAGGCGCTGAGTTCTTGCCAGAGCAGGTGGCTCCCCAAGCCGCTACACGCATCGTCAACGGCAAAGTCCAGTACGTGGCTCCCGAAGACCGTGGCCCCATCCAAGGCAGTGCAGCCGAGCGTTATGCTCCAACACAAAAGGGCGTGGTCTTTGATTCGTTTGAGGAACTAAACCGCTACTTGGCCAGCGATTATTTGAAAGCTGCCCGTGAAGATATGGGCATTACCCGCGAGACTGTGGCTCGTATGGGGCTACAGATTGCAGAGCACGAGAAAAAGATTACCAACATCAACAAGCAAGTTGATGCACTTAAAGCACGCAAAGCGGCGCTTGAGCAGTCTAAGACTGGCGAAGACAGGGCGGCAATGAACCTTGTTACGGATGCCGAAGTGCGTCTGGGGAATATCCTAAAACGTTTGGCTGATGAGCTTGAGCCTCTGCGCTTGGCTTATGAAAACGCTGATGCTTTACTAAACGAACGCGTTGCGCAGGCTGAAGAAACTAGCCGTTTAATTGCTAACAATATTGCACGTTTTAAAGAAGCGGATGACCGCGTAGTAGCGGCTGCACAAGAAACGCTGAAAGCCAGAGAAGAGTTAAGCCAAGCGACGTCTGAAGGAAACCAATCAAAGATTCTGATTGCGCAACAAAAAGTTATTCGTGCACTACAACGCCAGCGTAACCCTGACCTGTACGATATGGAGCAACGTCTTGCAAAACTGCAAGGTGATTTGGTTAAGGCCCGTACGCTACAGCCTCGTAGGGCAGAGACAATCGCAGACCAGATTGAAGAGCTACGCTACCAGATGGATACCCAGCGGGTCAACCCGTACGTTCCTTCGTCTGCGTTTATTACATTCCTAAACAACGACTTGCGGTTGGAGCTTGACGTTCAGGCAGAGTCTCGCAAAGTAGTTAGCGCTGGCAACGCGTTAGCGCGCGCAGCAGATGCTCTGCAAACTGCAACCGACAACTTAAATGTAGATATATCTAAGCACCCTGAAATCTTAGCTATTAAGAAAGAAATTGGCACAGTTAAACAGATGGGCGCTGATGCCGTGCGCGGTATTGAAAACGACTTGGCGTTGATTGACAGCGAAATCGAGAAAGCTGAAAACGTACGCTATGCGGAAGTAAGGTTGGCTAAGGGTGTTGAACAAGCTATTAAAGACACCGCAGAGTCTCGTGGCTTTGGTGCGCAGATGGCTGACGTACCTATTGAGCCTTTAAGTTCTGCTGAACGCGCTTCTGTAGAAGCCAGAAATAAAGCACAACTGGAAGCTTTCCAAGCAAGCACCGCTAGATTGCAGGCTTTGTCCGGTCAGCGTATCGACTTCAGTAAGCGTCGCGAGATGTTGGAGTTGATAAAAACTTCCACAACAGACTTCCAAGAGCTAGACGCACGCATCAAAGAGTTGGACGAGGGCGTGCTTGAGATGCAAGTTCGTGTAGAACTTGTGCAGATTAAACTGGATGAGGCAACAGAAAAATCTGCGTCTTATCGCGGCCCACGCAAGTACCGCAAAGAAGCCAAAGCGCTGTTTGCACAAATCGAAGACTTCAAGAAGCAGATTGCCGCCGGTGAAAAACGCATTGAAGTTTTGAAAGCGGCCATCGTTCGCTACGAAAAATCAAAAGTTACTAAACAAAAAGCGTTGGCTCAAGCCGAGTTAGCCACGTCCAGTGACTCAGAAGTTTACGCTGAAGTTACAAAACTTATCAACGACCGCGTGGCTAAACTGGAGAAAACAATCTTCAACAAGCAAGCCACAATTGATAAGAGCGAAGAGGCTATTGCCAAGCTGAAAAAAGACATCAAGGCTAAGAAGCTGGAATGGTCTGAAGGCACAGCATCGCCAGAGACATTAAAAAACATGGAAGAAAAGCTTGCCAAAGCCGTGTCTTCACAGAAAGAACGTCGCAAGCGTTTTGCTGAGTTCCTCAAAGAACGCGAAGTACTGCAAGCACGCAGGTCAAACCGCTTGGGCATCACACGCACAGATGTTCAAACCGGTACAAACGTTGCTGGCGAACGCGCAAAGAAAGCGACGGGAGCGCTTGACGAAGAGATCACGGCAGAGAAAGACCGTGCCAAACTGTACAAGTCTAGGACTAAGCGGCTTGCGGAACTGGAAGCAAGGATGGATACCTTGCAGATAGAACGCAGGAAAGCAGTTGTAGCTGCGCCAGCCGTAGCAGCAGAAGAAGATGCGCTTTTAACAGGCGCAATGCCCGGTGAAGCAGGCTTGTTAGCTGGCGCTACAGCCCCTGCCACTAGATCAGTGTCGGCAATCGATGACGATATTAGCAGCGTACAGCAGCTTATCAACGAACAAATAGACGCTGTTAACGAAGTACGTCCACGCGGCAAAGGTAAAGTGTCTGCTGCAGCCCGTGTGCAGTCTGCAGCCCCCAGTAAGTTCATGACTGGTACAGAAGAATCTAAGGCAACACCCGGCTTCACCAAACAGCCTATTGTTGAAGAGCGCACACCTGAACAGATCACATCCGAGAAAGCTGTAGCTGATGCCAACGCTTTTGCTGCACGATTAGCGGCTGCCAAGAGCAAAACGCAATTGGATGCAGAGTTCAAAGCCAAAGAGTTTGAGCAGCAAGACCAGATTCTTAACGCGCTTGAAGACAACCGCAACCGCTTAACAAGGTTTATTGTCCAAAGCGAAAACGAACTTGACGATATTGGTGAAGTTCTGTCTGGCAACCCAACGTTGGCAGACCGCCGAGACAAACTAAAAGATGACATTGATTCTGCAACAGAGTTGCTCGACGGCGTTAATATCGACATAGACCGCCTGACAAAGCAGCAAAAGAATCCGTACTCTGCTGAAGACACTGAGATGCTGACGCAGTTGATTGGTACAGAAATGTCTGGCGTTACCGATGATGATATCGACACTGGCTACGATGACCGCTATGCGTTCCGTACAGTAACTCGTGGCCCAACGTCTTTGCAGACTGGGCAAGTTGAGCGTTTAGCTGCGCGCATTACCAAAGGCTGGGTCAATGCCCCTGAGATTGTGGTGGTAGCTACTGAGGCAGATTTGCCTGTGCGTATCCGTGGACAGCTTGTTCGTGAAAATCGTAAGGCCGGCGTAACCCCCGGTTTGTTTGACACGCAAACAAAGAAAGTTTATCTAATTGCAGATAATTTGAGCAATGCTCACGATGTGATCTTGACCGTTGCACACGAAGTTGCCGGACACTACGGTTTGCGTGAGTTGTTGGGCAGTACATACACAGCCACTATGAATAGTCTGTACGGCGGTAACTTAGAAGTCCGCATGCAGGCTAACGCCAAGCTAAGAGAGAATAAAAAACTGTCTAAAGAAATGGCGGTAGAAGAAGTTTTGGCTGAAATGGCTGAACAGGAAAAACCAACACCAATAGTGAAAAGCGCTTTACGCCAGTTGTATGAGCGTCTGCGTGCATGGTTCCGTACTACGTTTAACTTGGGTAATGTTACTGACGCGGAAGTGCAACAGATTGTTGCCAATGCCCGTCGCTTTGTGATTGAGGGTGGTGTAGCTGGCGCAGGGCAAGCACCTTCCGGTGAAGCTACATACAGAACCAAAGCCGCTGCCGTACCAGACAACGCATTGATTGCGTTGTCAAGACAGATTACCACGCAGCCTAAGACGCTCAAAGAAAAGCTAAGTAACAACCTTGCTTTGCAAGCCGAAATGCAAGCCGTGGATATGCGTGCGGGACTGCGCGACACCCTTAAGTTTGGTGACGACACTTTGTTTACCCAAGCCATGTACCACGTACGCAAGGCTGAACAGAAGATGGCGCAGATGTTCACTGTTATGAACAGTGGCCCGTTGGTTGCGTACAGAGACTCTAAAGGTTTTGTGGGCTACCGCAGTTCCAACGAGAACAGCGCTCGTGAAGTGTTTGACGCAATTGCAGACATTCCCGTGGCCGATCCGCAGTTAAAGACCAACATTGCACAGACGTATATGGTTGCTCAGCGTGCCTCCAACAAAGGTTTAGCAAAGCTAGACCTTGGCGCGTTAGGCATCACGCAAGAACAACTGACTGCTGCTTTGGCTGCGGCTGATGCCGACCCCGCCTTGAAGAACGCGCTTGAGAACGTTCGCCAAAAGTACAACGCGTACAACAAAGGCATGATTGAGTTTCTTGCTAGCACTGGGCGCATCACCAAGAAGGTGGCTGCAGACTTGCTTAAGGAAGGCGATTACGTGCCTTTCTATCGCGTGGACAAAAACGGCAACGCTAGTTTGGTCTTTAACAACAACGTCACGTTTAACGTGGGCGACATTCGCCGTCAGCCATATCTTGCAGAACTCAAAGGCGGCGACACAAAGTTGTTGCCACTGAACGAAGCTCTTCAGCGCAACACGTTATTGCTGACAGACATGGCGTTAACCAATAATGCCGCTAAGAGTGTGGCCTATGGCATGCAAGCACTGGGCAAAGGCAAAGGCCCTGTTGACCCCAAGACAGGCAATCCTACGGACTTAATGGCCATTAAAAAGGGTCTTGGCCCTGACGACGCTAAAGTGATTCGGTTCTACCAAGAGCCTGATCCAAACAAACCTGACGATAAAGGCGAGCGCCACATTGTGGTGGATACCAGAGGCACTGCAGCCGAAGGCATTCCTGCCGAGCTAGTGGTGCAGAGTTTGGAAGGCGCAAGTCTTGCGCTCCCCGGGTTCTTTAAACTAGGCGGAGCCGCTGCTGATTTGCTACGTGCTGGTGTAACCCGTACGCCTTTGTATATTGCTCGCAAACTGCTACGTGAACCAATGGCGGCATCATTTACTGGCGGCCTAGACAGCAACGTGTTCTCTTCTGTTTTCAAGGCGGGCGCTGAATATTTGCGCATGAGCACTGGCAGCAGTGATATGCAAGCCAAGTTGATCGAGAAAGGGCTGATTCAGTCCAACATCTTTGCAGGCGACATGTCTGATATGAAGAAGATGGCTATCCAACTTGCCAGCGGTAAAGACCAGAGTGCTTTAGACAAAGTGATAGCCGCAGCCGACCGGTATGCGATGCGTGCTGATGCTGCCACACTAGCGCTGGTGCTTAAAAATGCTGAAGCTAACGGGCTATCTGAAGTTGAGGCTGACATGGCCACGATGGAGTCCATGAACTTCTATAAGCGCGGTCTGTCTCCCACGTTGCAGTACGCTAGCCGTTTGATCCCGTTCTTTAACGCTCAGATCCAAGGCTTGAACGTGCTGTACAAAGCAGCCCGTGGCCAGATGCCTTTTGAAGAACAACAGCAAATCAAACGCAAGTTCTTCAACAACGCTATGTTGTTGATGGGCACTGGTATTGTGTACGCCATGGCTATGGATGACGACGAGACTTTCCGTAATGCTCGCCCACGGGACAAGTACGCCAACTTCTTCTTGCCTATTCCGGGCGTGGATGAGCCACTCAAACTACCTATTCCGTTTGAAGCCGGTTACTTCTTCTCGCTGGCTGTGGCCGCAGTCGACGGCATGCGTGCTGAAACTGACGGCAAGGCGCAGTTCCAAGCTCTTAAAGATTTGTTCTTAGGCTCTATTCCCGGCTACTCTTCCATGGGAGTGCCGGCACTTGTTAAACCTGCGTTCGAAGTGTGGACTGATAAGAACTTCTTAACGGGGGGCCCAATCGAGCCTCGTCGCATGCAAGGATACAGCACTGAAGAGCGCTACCTTGCAACCACCACAGAGTTGGCCAAGCAAATGAGTAAGTTGTTGCCAATCCTGTCTCCAATCCAGATCGAGCACATTGTGCGCGGTTATCTGGGCGTACTACCTTTGGCAGCAGCGGCTGGAGCAAACGGGTTGTTTGAACGCGAAGGCAAAGGAGAAAAGCCTGCAGGTCGTGCATCTGACTTGCCTTTGATCGGCACAGCATTTCAAAAGAAATACGGTGGTGGCGACGCCGATGTGGTGTACCGCGAAGCACAGGAAGCTGTTGAAGCTAATTCCACATTTAAGAAAATGCTTGGCGAAGGTCGTCGTGAGGAGGCTGTGGCCTACCGTGACAACCATAAAGTGGAATTAGCCATGGCGCCTGCCGCAGGGCAGTATCGCCAGATCATTGGACGCATCAACACCGACATCCGCCGCACGCAAGAGCGTGACGACTTGACGGCAGAAGAGAAACGGTTGCGCCTTGATGCGCTAGACAAAGCCAAGCAAGACCGAGCAGATGCTTTTATTCGGCAGTCGCGTGCTGTGGAGGCGCGGCTTGGCGGCGGTTAAACATAACGCCCAGCTTGCCGTCAAGGATGCCCACGCTAGCGTGGGCATCTAGTATCCTGAGAGAGAAAGCTTTCTTCAAGCCCCACTCTTTCATGGCTTCGGTGTCGAGGCAGGGTACAAAAAACCCCTGCCCCTTTTCAACCTTCTCCCACGGAAGGCGCAGTGAGGAGTACTTCATCGGCATCAATAATCTCGCGTCTGATTTTCATAACTGTAACCCGCATTTGTGGCCCCTTGGTCTTGGCCATCATATCTTTCTTAAGATACTCTACGTTGTACAGTTGTTCAAGCTGGCGCTTAAATGACGAGTATCCAAAGCTCATGGTGGCGCAGTACGCCTTGAGCAGTTGCTCCTCGATGAAGTAGTCGATGTGGTTGGGTATCGGCTCATGCTCCACCCGACCGAACACCTTGTTGCGCGTGATCGTCAGATCGATGTCCTTGCCGCTACCCAGTTCAGCCATGAGGCCGCCCTTGCTAGGCTTAATCACCACAAAACTGCCGTAGTTGTCACGGGTGTAGGAGTTCAGCACATCGACAGCGGTGCGCACACTGCTCTTCATACTGGCTCGCATGTAGTCCACAGCCTTCTTGTATGAGTTCAGAATGGGGCGGTAGGGTATGTCTACCACGCCTAACTCTTTAAACGCTTTGAGGGCGCATACAGAGCACCCAACTCCTGCCATCCAGAAGCGCTCGTCGTTGGTCGCCTTGAACTCAGTGTACATACCGGCAACGGCTTCGCCCACCATCTTAGGGAACTGATCCACATTGTCGGCAAGGTACTGAGACAGGGCGTAGCCCGCTACTGCGTAGTTGGCTTGCAAAGACTTGATGATCTCAATCTCGTGTGGCTCCCAAGACAACTCGTCCTCAAGCACAAACTCAAGCAAACGGCGCAGTTCACCCTCAGATGAATGGGTACGCCCACCAGTCAGGTAGTCCACGATGTGGGTGTTAGATGACATCAAGGCGTTGGTCATCCATGTGGACAAGTTGAGGCGCTCTTTGTTGGAGCCAGACTCCATACGTTCCTTGCCCCGACCCTCGGTCATGTCCAACAGGAACTCAGGCAACCATTCGAAGTCGTCTCGGTTCTTGGATGTGATCTCGTCAGTAATCAGCGGGTGGCTGTTGAGCAAGCCCAAACGCTGTTGCATGGCCACAGGAGATGTGCTCTTGCCTGTGCGGTAGTGGGTAGGGTGTCCCCAGACCGATGCTGCAGCCTCCAGAGCAAGCGTCTTACCTGTACCAGATTCGGTACTGGCACAGTGGTACGTCATGCCGTAGATACCTGTGAAGCGCATGAAAGGTGCGCCAGCACCGGCAAGCAAAACGGCTAGGTGATCCCACATCTTCTTGGCAATCATCATCTCGATGAAGATGCGCCACTGCTCCATAGTGCCACGCGGCTCGGTGTTCTTGGTAATGTTCTCCAAGCCCGGCATTGGGACTTTGACAGGGGGTTTACCCTTAGTAAAAATACGACCCGCAAATACATACGAGTTGTCAGGTTGCCAACCATAGCTGTCAGGAACTTTGATTGGTACTTTGTTGGTGCTAGATTCTTCCACGCATGCCCTCACATATTCAAATAAGTTTTTGTCATTGTTGGCACCAAAAGCCGCCACTATGTTTTGGCTTGCCAGTGCTTTCACCGTTTCGTCTTTGCTGACCACCGCCTTCTGCGGCATGGTTACATTCAGCGCCCCTTCGGGTCTGAGCGCAATCATGTGCACAGTGTGGTCGTTGTTGCTGTTGAGGATGTCCACAACAAACAACTCATAAGGCAACAGCATCACTTGCTTCTTGGACTTAACGCCTTCGTCGTCCTCTACTGTGCGCTCCATGAACACGCCACCGTTTGTGCCGTAGGCGTAACCCCTTGGCGGTGTTGGGCGCATGACCTTGATGACTTCTTTAGCCGTGACTGTGCTGTCGCTTGGTAGCCTTACCTCGATCTCTTTCTCTTCCACCTCAACAGACAACTCGCGTCCCAAGATCAGGGGGTTTGTTATCTTGCCCCAGTGTGAGCACGATTGGCACACGCCGGGATTCTCTGAGTCCATCTTGACGCAGGGGTATGGGCCCTTGATGCTTTGCAGCTTTTGGTTCATGCGCTCAGGCTCGTAGGGGTGCATCTGGCTTAACCAGACAGCCGCCTTGTTGCCATCCTCACAAACCTTCGTCCATGACAGCAAGCCTCTCCAGATCGGCTCCATGCCGTCCTCGGTTGCATGCTCCACGTAGTGCGCCAACTGACCACAGCCACGGCCATTTTGCGTAGCCAGCCATATCGGTTTGAACTTGGTGATGCTGTTCTCGTACAGCTTAACTGTCGAAGCCGATGGCGTTGCCTTGGCTGGCCTCTGGCCGGGTAAGTCAAGGGCTGGTGTAGCTACAGGCTCATAGACTGAGCCTGTCAGTTTCTCTCGTATGAGAGTTGCCAGCCCCTCGAAGCTGAACACATCGCCTTCAGTCAGTATGCGCACAGGGCGCGGCGTTGCGTACTTCTTCTTGAAGTTGGTTGTATCAGGCACACGCAAGACTCGGGCGGCGTCTGCCGTCACGGTCATGTCGATAGCCATGTTCTCCTGCTTGCACAGGCGTTTAAAGTTCTCAGCCACCGGCTTCCACGAGTCGATAGGAACAGCAGTAAGTAGCGGCCAGTAGCAGTGCAACCCACCACCAGAACCCACCACGTAGGGCGTACCCAAGGCATCGAGGCCAGTCTTCTCCAAGAACGCATTGAGCGCAAGGGCGGCATCTTTCTTCGATGCGTAGCCGTCCATGTCAATGAACAGGGATTTCACATACCTTGCGTTTACAGCCTGTCGGTTGTCTTCCTTGCCAAAGGTAGCCAAGGCAAAGTAAACATCTAACTTGCTGTCGTGCCAACCTTTGATTGGCGCTGTTGTCTGATCGAGCGAGTCAACAAAGACGTGCTCTTTCGTCCTAGTTAGTTCTGCCACGCAATACCGACCAAATTCTGGCGGCGGCAAAACAACCGCTAAAAACTCAAGCGGAGTCATTTAAGTCCTTGCGGTCAGAAGAGTTCGAGTTGGCGTGCGTCTTTAGTTGGTGACCCGTCAGGTGGGGCCATCACAGTTAAGCGTCGAAGAACTTCTAGTTGCCACTCCTTGGGCAGACCTGTATCAAGTTCCATCAGTTCAGCGCTAAAGCGAATCAGTTCTTGCGTGGTGAGGGATCGAGGTTGTATTCCGTACATATTTTTCTCCATGCCTCATCTGCTGTGCGTGAGGTCTTCATTATGTGAGTTAAGAATTCGACGCGATTACGATAGGCCACAAACACTTCCGTGCCGGTAAACCAGTTGTAAACAGTCTGTCGAGAGACGCCGAGAGCATAGGCAATCTTCGTGACCGGAAAGTCAAGATGGATCGCCCAACGCCCAAGCTGGTTGCCCAGAGACTTGGGTGTCTTCGCTACTTCGTCAATTATTTTTTGTGAATAGGCCATGTATATAGGTGGGGGTACTAACGGCTCAAGCGATCTGATCTATCACCCTGTTCCCCCCGATTTAGTTACTCATCGTCCCAATCAGCAACGATGTCGGCCAGCTTGTTCTTCTTAGCTGGGGCGGCT
>Ga0208975_1000359_pt1 | contig 22729 bp, 25 predicted proteins | sample GreLakmeER78MSRF_FD_187700 | JGI IMG/M metagenome (GOLD analysis project Ga0208975, IMG submission 187700) | Freshwater lentic microbial communities from great Laurentian Lakes, MI, USA - Great Lakes metaG ER78MSRF (SPAdes) | ecosystem: Environmental > Aquatic > Freshwater > Lake | place: Great... | reverse complement strand
CTTCTATCCGTGGTCCAAATTACTCGGGACCGACTGGGTCCGGGATACGTCGGGGACGCTCCTGACCTCCGTGATCCGAGACTTTTACTTCGACTCATCCAACACCCGGTACATGCGCAGAACCAAAGTGGGATCATTCTCCGCGGCGGCCAAGGACGATGTCCTGATGCACCTTGCCAACCTTGGCCTGTCACGAACCAAGGAGGACACCGAACACGTCAGCTCCGCAGAGCGCGCCTTGATCCTGATTCAGGAATCCAAGATGATCGACGGGGTGCTCGACATGTTTTTCTGCAAGAACGACATCGTGCAGATTGATGGTAAGACGATGCTCAACGTGTCCAAGAATCGTACACCGATGCAGCCCGCAGAATTTGCTGGGGGATACGGTGAGCACTTCCCATGGCTCGCTGGATACTTCAATCGCATGTTCGGAGATGATGTATTTGATCAACAGCAGAAGATACTCAGGTGGTTACAACACTTTTACCAAACAGCTTTGTCGGGTCGAGTGGAGTACGGTCTGGGCCTCGTGCTCGTCGGGCCATCCAATACTGGAAAGACGTTCTTCGCCCAAACGATTCTAGGCAAGATCTTCGGAGCGTGCGGCAACTGCGAGAAATACATGCTCGGCGTCGATGAGTTCTCCAGCGAACTCGTCCGCTGCCCAGTCTGGGAAATGAGTGACCCAAATCTTCGTAGTGCACGGGAGGTGGCACGCATGGGCGACTTCCTGAAGCAGGTGGTAGCCAATCACAAGGTCAAGTGCAGGGCCATGCGGACGGTGGGCTTCGACATGCCGTGGCATGGGAGGTTGGTGATTAGTTTGAACGATGATCCCGAATCTCTTCAGTCACTGCCGTCGTTTAGCAACTCGGCCGAGGACAAGCTGCTGGCTCTGGTGTTGGCCCAGAACCAATGGGTTCCCGTCGAGGATGCCCAATTGAATGAGGAGCTGCCACACTTTCTGGCGTGGCTGTTGACGGCGAATTTGACTCCGGTGGTGGAGGACGGCGATCCAAATGTGGGTGATCAGGGTGAGGACTCCGGGCACGGGGCGAGGGACTCCGGAATCCGGCATCACAGGTTCGGGATGCCTGCTTGGGTGCACGGGCAAGCCAAGGAGATTGCCCAAGAAAATAGTGGTACAGACGGGCTGCTGGAGGTGCTGTCCTACTGGTCCAAGGCTCACTTCCAAGAGTCCCATATGCCCGAAAATGACTGGTATAAGGACGAGGATTCCCTCATCATTAGTACCTCGACTTTATGGTCCAGCTTGGCCGATCACCCAAGTTGGGGGAATGTCTTTAGGACCATGGCAGTGAATCCAAGGAGTTTGGGGATCAGTTTAGCCAAGCTGGCGGCCAAGTTTCCCCAGTATCTGGTGCGGGGTCAGCGGTCCAATGTGAGCGCCCGGTGGGTGCTTTTCCGCAAGTTTTCACGTGCTATTGAGGAATCCGTGGGTTGAAAATGGGCGTGGAGGTAACCACAGAATGAGGGAAAGGCTGTACTTAGGTACAGCCTTTTTTAGGTAGTTTTGGGGGGTAGACCCAAAGTGGTGAGAGTGGTGATGCCACTGAATGAGTCTAATATAGGTGGTTTTTAAGTCTAATATGGGTGGTTTTGGGGCTTTTTATTGAAAAAAGAGCCGTTTTCGTGCGGTGTTCAAACACCCCACTTTTTCGACATTTTAGCGAAAAACACGATGTTTGGTAGGTGGAGTTGGTTTTTTGTGTGGATGTATGTATTCGGGGACCCAAACTTGGGGGTGGCTGGTAACCAAGGTGTTGTGAGAAATTGATGGGTTTGGATTTGGTGCAGTGGTGTTGAGTGGAATAGGGAAAATGTAGAGGGAAAAAGAGAACCACCACGGACCCAAATCAGTTGATAACCAAGGTTTTACTATATTTAGTGTAGAGAGTGTATATTAATAATAGACATTCACTACCCCACAGATTTTACGCTTCATATTTTTTCAACGCATTTTGGGTTCTAGGAGTTGAACTTGGAATAGGGTTTTACTCATCACCACCACTACACTTGGGTGTTTGGGTTGGGGTGTTTGGGGAATCGGGCAGGGGGAATCCGGACTCTCTTCAGCATTATTCCCTTGATTCTTTGTTTAATATCGCCACACTTCGGGTGAGCGGGATTCCCCGCTTCAACCACCACCCATTATGACCAACTTGGAAACCACCTCAGGCTTCGCTGGAAAAACCCACGGCTTGGAAAGCCGGAAGAAGATCGCTTACGCTCGGCTTGGGAAGAAGCACACCGCTGAGACTCGGGCGAAGATGTCGCAGAACAGCGGGCGGAAGCGCCCGGTTTTCGTGGAAGGCGTGATGTACGAAAGCCTGCACTCCGCGGCTGTGGCCTTGGGGCTCTTGGATCAGACGCTGATGATGCGCATCAAGCGGAACACCCCCGGCTACGCTTACGCTGAATTTTAACATGGACACGCCCTTGCCCCTGAAGACTGAGTTCAAGTGGAACCAGTACCGGTACGAGCAATTGGAACGGACGGCCACATCGGCCATCTATTCCCAGTTCAATTCTGATGACGAGATCGTGGCCTATGAGGTCGTTCGGATCCGGGTGGAGCAGCCCGGCGAGGCGTTTGGGAAACCGTACCCGTTGAGGGAAGTCTACCCGGGCACGAATCAGTGGGGCAGCTACGGGTGGACCTGCCGGTCATTAGCCGAGGCGAGGGCCAAATCGAAGTGGATTGACGAGGAAACGGCCAAAGTCTTGGGGCGAGCGAAGACAGGAGCCCTGTAGTACCGTTTCTTGGTTAGACGTACCCCACATAAACAGGGGGGATCTCCCCTCGGTGGTATGACCACAGCGGAATAGGGGTAAACGCGCTCCTACAAGACCCACTCACCCCAAACCCGAAAATACCAAAACCGGTGAAAAGTAGCCACCCCCCTACTTTTCACCGATTCTGATGACCTGCTGCCCACGTTTTATTCTTTGGACTCCCGACCCATCGAACACTTGGGTATGCGCATAGTCACCGGGTTTGACTTGGATCTCGGAATTTCTTCGGACCAAAAAGTTCTAGGTGTCAGAAGTTCTAGGTGTCAGGAAGTTGTAGGTGTCAGGTCTTGGATCTGAGCGTTTTCGGCGTTTTTTCTCGAAAATTTCGCAAATTTTCACGAAAATTGACGAAAATTGCCGCCCCGCTGACCGGCCGCCCCGCTGACCGGCCGCCCCGCTGACCGGCCGCCCCGCTGACCGGCCGCCCCGCTGACCGGCCGCCCCGCTGACCGGCCGCCCCGCTGACCGGCCGCCCCAGAACGCAAAAAGGCCCGCGGCGCAATCGCACCACGGGCCCGGCCTGATAAATCAGGATTTCAATTTTCCAACGCTCTAATCAAATCACGAATCGGCCACTTCCACCGATTTTGGGACGCCGCCCATATGTGAGGAGACCCGCCAGTGATAACAGCCACCGCCACCGCCGCGGGGCATTGTGGCTTGACGTCACCCGCCCCGGGCAGATCGATCACGGTCAAATCATTAAGTGATTTAAGATGGTCAAGCGCCGCGGATTTTGAAATTAGGTTGAAAATAGTCATAAGTAATTGAGGTTAAAGGAGGAAAATCATGAAAAGGCACGCGCCGCAACCCGCGAACACGAGTAAAATCCCAAGCGTCTCAAATAAAATTTGCAATGGGGATTTGAATTGCTCGAAAGCGAAGCCAATGGCCAGCATCCCAGCGAAAAGAACCAACACGAGAATGATGATTATTGGCACAATTAGAACGTGTTGGAGATGGCACTAGCTTTGCGCTTGGACGTCCCATGCGCGGGAAACCCGATGATGACGGAACGAGTGGAACGAGCGCAAAGTCCACATGTTGAACACGTTACGTTTTTGGTGACCGTTGCGGGGCAGACGACTATCTTACGTCCCGCGGGTGTGGTCGTGTTGCGAGTGGTGGCCTGATCCAAGACGCAAACAACGGGGCCGGCCCCAGTGTCTGCCAGCTCATCAGCATGCGCGGGAGAATTTGCGGACAGATTGACGACGAAACCCGCATCATTTGCCGCTTTGATATGCCGCAAATTACCCCGCTTTTTATACTTGTGCGTATAGGTGAACCCGCGCTTGCCAGTATTGGATTTTGCAATTTTGCGCAAGGACACGCCGTCGATTGTCTCGCCCTCGCCCGGTAAATCCCCGGCCTGATTCATTCGCCATAGTTGCCCGGCCGGTAAACTGGCGATAAATGCGGTGAGCTCATCTAATGAGCCACCGCGGGCCCCTTGGCTGACACGGGCCCAGTGTAACGCTAGGGGCCCAGATTTTGCGTAACAACCACCGCCCGCGAATGGACACGATGGCGGGCAGCTATCGGAGGATGTGGTTGTTACGGGTATCGGGCCCGTTTTTTTGTTTGATGATACCGGTGTAATGTGATAATACATATTTATTTTTTGGTTGGTTGTGGATGCGGGAGGGAAAATAGAGGAATTAATTTGAGATAATTATCCCCCCATCGAAAACTATCACGTGGCCAACTTCGCGAAGACGTTCCAGCGCGGTTTCCTCCTCATCCTCGGTCAAATCATGACCGATTGTGGTGTCATTATGAGCGGCCACGGCGGACGGGTATTCCGCAAAGTCACAACGGATTGCGACCGCATCGAATTCCATCTGTTCCCCGGTTGAATCTTCCATCTCTTGCAAATATTCAGCGAGTGCAAATGCTCCCGCCCTTGACCATGCGTTGGAGTATCGGAGCAGACGGTCCGCAATGTCGTATGTTGATAGTGTGATGATCATTTTTTGGTAGTTAATGGTTAATAAATGCCCGATGCAATTTCCGCGTCGATTAGCTCACCACGGGTGATGGACGTGTCGTCACTCTTAACGATTTTATAATGCAAATAAGCGTCGACACCGTTGAGACGGGCCCACTTTTTCGCGTAGCGCTGGCGCGCCTTAAGCGCATACGCCAGCGTTCTATGATCAGATAGGAGGCGTTGATTGAACGAGTCGAACAAGCTGTATACTATGATTTTCATTTTATGTTCTTGGTTGGTTGTTTATGGACGCGGGAAGGGAAATTTAAGCGGGGGAATGCATCGAACGATGGAAGTTAAGCTCATCCAAGACCTTGGAAGGCACGGGTTTCCCCGTCTCAAAATATCGGGCATGGACCTTGTACTTGTGACCACCTCCCGATAAGCTACGCCCGTAACTTGAGTACGTAAAAATTATCCCCTCAAAATTACATGACGTCCATCCATTGGCACGCTTTGAGGCGTGGACGTAGCAATGGCCATATTTGCGCGTGACGCGGGCTTGTGCGGCCCAGTAGCTGGCGTTACCGGATTTGATAGTTGGGATGTCAGAGAGTTGCATGGTGTGGATTGGTTGGTTGGAAAAAGCGGGAGGGTAAAACCGATAAATTATTGCGAACAGAGTTCCAGAACAACGTCGAATGCCTCCGCATTTTGTTTGTTGCGACGCCCCGTCGCGGATGTCGCCTTGGCCACGTAACCCGCTTGTGTCCATGAGAGCGGGCGAACTTCAAGCTGGCTGGCTAGTGACGAGTGAAAATCCGAACCCATGGCGCGCAGCATGTCGACAAGCTCGCCCACCGTCTCACGACGGCTGGCAATAAGCGCGTCTAGCGCGTCCTGCTCTGCTTGCCGCTTGCGTTGCCACTCCCCTTGCTCCGCGGCCCGCTTGGCGTTGCGTGTGGCTAATTGCTCGTCCGTCATGCGGTAGGCTACCGCCTCCGCTGATAACCCAACTTTGAGCGCGCATGACGTGCCAATAAAGCGTTCGCGCCCCTCGCCGTCGCGGATAACGACATGGTGCAGGATGCCCGTACCGCAATGTGAGCATGAGCCCGCGCCGGCCGGAGCTGATGCCATTGCCGCGTTGTATGCGCTAGGGTTATGCTCCGCCAGCATGGCGGATGGAAGGCTGAAAAAGCCCGTAATGCGGGCGGATGATAACGGGTGCATAATGTGGATTGAATTAGGGGTAAAAATGGGAGGGAATTAATAGGACTACGCTAGGCACTCCTCTTGATGATTAATTGAGCACATGCCGCAATACTGACCGTTTGCATACATGCCGCGAATAGGGTGTTCGTCGCCGCACTCGCGGCATTCGACGCGGATTTCCGAAATCCACGAATCCTTGCCAGCCATGAGACTAACCATGTCGCATGGGATGATTTCGCGCGTCGACGGGATAAATACCGCGCGCTCGCCGTCTCTGCTTTCGATGATTTTATATGTTTGCATAGTATAGTAGGGTAACGTCGGCGGAATTGCCAACAAGCCCAATATACACACAAGCTCCGATATGTAAACTCCAATATGCAAATAGAAAAGTAACCATTCCGTTACTTTTCTATTTTTATTTGACACGCTCCCACGCTCCCCGTCTCCCACGCTCCCCGTCTCCCACGCTCCCCGTCTCCCACGCTCCCCGTCTCCCACGCTCCCCGTCTCCCACGCTCCCCGTCTCCCACGCTCCCACGCTCCGGCGCTTGCCAGTGTGGACGCGCGCGCTTATATATAGCCAATGGCTCATTGTACTGGACCCCGATCCACAACTCAGCTTACCCTGCAAAGACTCGCAACGGCCGCCATAGACGGTAAATGGACCGCCATGGAGCTTGCGCGCCAAGCGGATTGCCACATTGACACGGCCAAGCGTTTTTTGGCGTCCCTCGTCACCACAAGTAGAGAGACAATGGACAAGCAAGTTCTGAGTTTATCGGACGACTACAGGTCAACGCTTACCCTAACGGCCGCCCGGAGCAGAGAGTATCTGCAGAGCATCGCGCACCTCAACCTTGACTCTCTCGACCGGGATCAAAGGTCCCTTCGCAAGGATGCCTTGTCCAGTCTCTCCAGTCTCTCCAGCATGCTGCGCCTCGAAATTACAGGGGATTCCAGCGCATCGGCCCCGCCCCGCCTCGGAAACCTCTAATTATAGTAATTTAATAACTTCATACAATACACATAATATAAAACTGGTACTGTTCAAAGGCACCTGCTGCCCGCATCCTGAGCCCGTGCGCCCCGATACTGGGTGATGGTAGGGTAGGGTGGGGGTCCATTTTAATGGATTGTTTTTCTGGCCAGAGAGCGGACTGGCCACCCCGGCCACCCCGGCCACACCCAAAACGCAGCGACCCTTTTCGCGCTATAGGGGTGGTTGCGTGAGAGCGAAGGCTATTTTATTCCTTGATTCCCTAACCCTTCAACCGTATTCCGTCACCTGTGAAAGTATACACTCTGCTAACAACCACGAACAGATTTGGTCTACCCGCTTTCGTAAAAGCGTGCAAAGCATTGAATACCACTGGGGTAACAGTGTTCGCGATGCCCCAATCCTTTTCCCCGGACACGGAAACCTCCACCAGAATCTCTCAACAGATTTCGGATCTTACGCGAAAGGAATCTGATGCGGCGACGCAAAGGGACTATGTTTTGGCATCCCAGATCCGCGGGGACATCACATCTTTGGAAGGCCAGATCAAGGAATTGCAGGAGCAGGCGTCGGCGTATTACGTTCAGCAAACCACTCCGATCAAAGACATTTTGGCGACGGTGGTTTTGGATCGTGAGGCTTGGGAGGGGGATGATCCGGTGACGGAGGAGTTCTTCCCGGACCAGATCAACCACATTTCTCAACGGCTGCTCTCTGCCGGAATCCGGAACCAGAAGCACGTCACCCCGCTGCATAAACGGACTTACATCCCATTGGGATCCCTTGAAATTTCTTTTTCGCAGCCTGTGGCTCAGGTGGCGGTGGTGCCAATGGCTATGGACTCTGTGGTTGGGGACTTCAGTCAGATTGAGACGCCGCCATCTGGGCCACAGGTTGTGGAAGAATCCGACAAGTTCATCTCCAACACTTTGGATGACGACGGAATCCCCGAGTCCCTTTCCCCGAACCAGAGATCCTTTGTGCAAGCGATCTTAAACAAGGAGGCGACGAACTTCGCGCAAGCGAGTAATGTGGCTGGTCTCTCTCCGTCCTCCACCAAGAAGGTGATCACCGACATCACGAAGAAGTGGCCGGAGTTCCCTAAGTTCATTTCCTCCTATATCAAGATTGAAAACGAAACCCAAACTTTGGAAGCAGCATGACCGACGATTTTCGTTCTTGGGTGTTGAAATCCAAGGAGCAAGGCCACCTTATTACTCTTTCCCAATTACTAGACAGTGTTTGGGGGAATCAGGGCACGCAGCCGAAGGACGCGACGGCTGCAGCTATTGCCTTGGGTGAGCAGTTGACGATCCGGAGGTGTGTCCATTTCATCAACGACCCGATTCCGAAGCCTCAGACAATTTTGCCTCCTCCCAGTTATGGAGTGACCCAAGGATAATTTATGGATACCAACCAACCACCGACCTCAGAGCAGGACATCCCTGAAGATTTTCTTACTGACATTTCGGACGAGAACTTTGTTGCCACGATCACGGCGGCCCGAACAGGTCAGGATGCGCCCTCAGACATGGATCTGTCTGACCCTGAGTCTATTCTGAATCAGGCGGACAGCATCCCGACCAAGGCTAACCCTACCCCCTCCCCCGAGGCTCAAAATAAAGGTATTGGTTCGCCGGAAAAAGCAAAACAGGAGCCCCTCAATTTTGCCAACCTCAGGAAGGCCCGGGAGTCTGCTGAGAGGGAGCGGGACCAGTTGCGCGAGGAGCGGGATTCCCTATTGCAGAGAGCACAGGAGGCTGACCTCACCAAGGCGGAGAAAGCGCAGCTCTCTCAAGATTTGGATGCCGCACGCAAGGAACTGACCGAAAAGAACGAGGCCATCACCCGAGTCAGCGCCCGCGAAACCCCCGAGTACAAGCAGGTCTATAATCTCTATCAGGAAGGTTGGAAGCAGCTGAACGAGATCGTGGCTTCGGACGCGATCAAGGAATCGGGTGTGAACGTCAGCGCGGCTGCCTTGCTTCAGAACAACCGGGAGGCTATTAACGGGACGATCCGGGCGCTTCAGGAATCTGGGGACTACGCCTCGGCCAACGATCTCCAGCAGACGCTCAGTGCGATGAATGTTTGGAAAGCCGACTTACAGAAGATCGAGCAGTCTTCCGTCTCGAAGGCGCAGGAGTGGCAGAAGAACCGTGACGGGCAGATCTTGCAGAGCGTCAGTAAAGCCCAGATGGAATTGGCGCAGGAAGTTCCGTACATGGATTTCCGCAGTTCTGCGTTCCTTGGGTTACCGGAAGCCCAGCAGCAGGTGATCAAGCAGGTCCATGAGGAGGCGACGCAGGGTGTCCGGCAGGTACTCCAGTCGGCCAATGACTTTGGGCAGCTCAGTAATTTGGCGTACCGGAACTCGGTAATTGTCCGAGCCCAAGCCTTGGAATTGGAAGGCTTGAAGCAGGATCTCCCTGCTAAGGAAGCCGAGATTACGAGACTCCAAAAAGAACTCGCCGCCTATCAAAAGGCCGCCGGTTCCTCGATGCCTAACGGGAGTAATTCCACCTCGAACCGGTCGTCTCGGCCGACGAATGCGGACGAAGAGTTTGAGGAATTGATGGCGGCGATTCAGACTTTATAAAATAGTTTGACTTAGGTAGAATTTAACCCCACCGTTATAGCGGTGATAATCTCGGACTCACCATCCGAACTCGGTGGGGGTTTTTCCTCGTGGCCTGCTCGGCCACAATCATGATGTGTACTACGAGGCACGTTGTTTTGAGCTTTGATTAAGTCTCAGTCAACAACCCTTACATACGTACAGTCATGTCTAATACTACCGATATTTTTGGAGTAGCCGATACTCCGTCTAAAATTAACACCTTGTATACTCGTGCGGCTCGCGTCGTCGAGATGTTCCCTTCTGCCAAGAAGCTGAATAAACCACTTTGGTGCAACATGTATGAGGGAGCTGTCTCCTCGTACGACATCACCGGAAAGGGGGTGCAAAGCCGATTCCTGTTTCTCGAACAGCGTCGCGTTAATGCCCGATTCACAACCGATTGGAAGCAGCACGCCAACGGCTGTGACCCTCAGAACTTCTCGACGGAGACTCTGTCCCGTCCGGGTGTCAGCGAGAAGTGGGCCTACCTCTTCCGGATGCAGAAAAACACCCCGTTTTATTCCTTAGAGAATATTGCGGCGAATACCCTGAATCTTTCCAAGCGGATTGAGCAGGACATGGAGTATTTGATGGAAGCTCGTTACGACATTTATAACGAGTTTTTCATGTTCAACCACTTGGCGAACGCGGATCGTCACTTCAGCACGATCAAGACCACGTCCACCACCGGCTACTTTGCGGAGAAAACCTCCACGGGTGCGCCGTTGTTCCAGTGGGCTGACAACACCACCACTGGGTGTTCCAAGTCTACGGACATGTTGTTCTTGGCTCCCGGCCTTGACAGCGCGAACGTCCAGCCGTTGACCATTCCTGCGATCAAGCAGCTCCAAAACGAATTGGCTACCCTGACTCGTAACTACGATTTGGGAACTATCACCATCATCACTGATGCGTTCACGCAGGAGCAGATCATCAAAAAGGATTCCGGTCTAGTGAACGCCTTGCTCTGGCAGGCGATTCAGAAGGGCACGGCGCTTCGCAGCGGATTGGCTTCTGACCACAACATCGTTGAATTGGTTGAGTGGAAGATTGATCCACTGCCATGGCGCGGGTATTACTACTCCCAAGGCAACCGCAACCTTGGTGGCGGCCTTGAGCATTGCATCAAGCGCATCGACCCTTGGATTGATGTGGCGACTGAAGAAGGTGTTGAGACCGTCCCGAATCCGGATTACCTCAACCCAAACGTGGCTGCCTTTCAGATCGACGTTCCTTGGGTGGGTGAGACCTACAGCCCGATGCGTGCGGTTGTTCCGGACTCGGTCAACAAGATCAAGAACACTCCTCAGAATTGGGCGCAGTGGGAGTGGCTCAACATCCGTGACAACGACAACAACCCGTATGGTGACAAGGGGTACTTCTCGTTGCGGGACAACCTGATGGCTGCTCCAGAGCCGAAATCCCGGATTGCTCCGATCATCTTGAGCCGTCGTTATCCTATGGAATCCAACATCATCACGCTACCTACATTGGATCTTCCGACGTTCTCTAACGGAACGGCGACCACTTCGTGTGAGAGCATTCAGTTTAAGCAGAACTCGCCGACGTGTTTATTCAATGCGGCGGATCCTGCGTATCCTAGCGCGAACTCGACGTTTGCGTACGGTGGCTGTACTGCCTGTCAGTAAGCTTTGAGTAGAGTTTAGAAACGAGCCCTGCACTAGACATCAGATCTGGTGCGGGGCTTTTTTAGTCCTCTCCAATTTTTCCTAGGATTTATGTAAATCCGTAGTGTATAGTGTTTTGGACCGTCAATCATTTGTGTCATGCCGAACTACCCTTATTCTTTCCAGCTTCCTCCGGTCAACGAGCAGGACATTCCGAGCGACGGTGTGGCCGGACAGTTTCTTGGAATCAACGGCGGCGGTCAGTTGGATTGGTTGGCGGTGTCGGCCGGTGCGGGGGACATGTTAAAGTCCGAGAATCTGATCGGTCTCACCAGCTACCCCACGGCCCGAACGAACCTAGGATTGGGACTCACGGACACCCCGACTTTCAAGAATTTGGTAATCTCGACCGGGTCAATCGCGACCTCCGCTCCCGTGACGATCAGCCAGACGTGGAATGATGCGGCGGTGACGTTCACGGCGCTCAAAGTGAATGCGACAAGCACGAACAGCGCGTCTGGGTCTTTGCTTTTGGACTTGCAGTTGGACGGTACGACTAAAGCTAAAATTGATAAACTTGGAATTATTACCGCAAATAGAGTAATTCTTGATCAGTCAGGATCTACCTATCAATTGCCAGCTAATGCGCCTATTTTTTGGACTGGTAGCAGCTTTTTGCGATCACCATCAGCTGGAGTGTTTAGTTTTGAAAACAACACGCAGGCAAATTTTTTCACTTTAGTAGCGGAAGCCGCCAACACCCTAGCCCTCCGCAACGGAGCGGCGGCGCAGACGTTCAATGTTTATGGGACCAGTTCGTCGAGCAACACCGTCTACGAGCGGATGTTTGCGAAGTACAACTCGACTGATCTTGCTTTTCAGATCGGGACAGAAACGGCAAATGCTACGCTGCGTCCGCTCGAATTTGTGGCGGGCGGATTACGCAGCATGGTCATTACAGCATCAGGAAGAGTTGCGGTCGGGGATATCAATCCTGTAACTAGGTATCCATCAACTGCGTTTGAGGTAATAAAATCAGGTATAGTTAATGGCCCATTGCTTTGTCTTCGTAGCAACATTGCAACCACTGTTGGTAGTTGGTCATCAATTGCTTTTGGAGATCAATCTCAATCTGGCGCCTATCTAAAAGGCGCTCTTATTTATGAAACGACCTCAGGCGTTGCTAATGGAAAATTTCACATTTCATTAAATAATGCGGGAGGATCCGAGAACGCAACACTAGCCGACGCACGCCTGACCGTTTTGCCGGGCGGCAACGTCGGCATCGGAACGACGGCTCCTAGCTCGAAGTTGCATGTTGCGGGCGACGTTACCCTGCCGAACGGTGGAAGTATTTTCTTTGGCGGAGGTTATAATATTTACGGGACAACTACGGCCACTAGTATTAACGGTCCAACTGCTTTCGGACAGATTGCAATGGCCGTTAATGGATCAAATAAATGGATATTTAACTACGACGGATTATTGTGCGGCGGAGGCACTACCGCCAGCTTTCCGGCGCTTAAACGCAGCACGACCACTTTGCAAGCCCGCCTTGCGGATGACACTGCTTTTGCACCAATCCAAGGCAAACTAACCACGGACACCGCTTACACAGGCACCGTTGTGGCCGCCACTGGCTACATCACAATTTATGACTCAACTGGGACCGCATACCGCGTTCCTTGCGCCGTCTAACCCAACACATATTTTACCATGCCAATCGAACCTGAATCACCAATCGTCACGCCTGCTGTACCTGAAAAAACGTACACAGAGCAGTGGATTTACAACCTTGTCGTTCATGCTCCAACTTTAACAGAGGGGCACGTGCGGATTGAACTCTTGCCCTACGATCCCACCACGCAGGAGATCGGCCCGGGCACGCTTAATCAGCCGGTTTACACTGACAAGCTTTGGGAGGCCATTAACGAGGTGCCAGAAGTGGCCGTCGCGTTCCAAGCGGTCATCAACTGCGTCGGGCCGCTGCGCTCCTGGATCGACGCACAGAACGCGCTTCCACCTGCTGAGTAAACCATTTTGCTGACGCCAGCAATATGGTCCGCCTCGCACTAGCCCTTCTCCTGACCGCAATGCCCCTCTCGGCATTACCGGTGTCGTTTGTCTGGGACGTACCGGACGCCGAGCAGGTCGAGCTGGTGGAAGGATACCGGCTGTACACCCGCCTAATCGGGGAGGACGGTCCGGTCTACCTACTCCAAGGCACGGTCGTCGGAGATCTGTACAAGTATGAAGGCGAGGCCGTGCCCGGCGAGGTTTGGATCTTGCGTTCGTACAACTCTTCTGGTGAGTCCCCCGACAGCGGCTCGATCACGATTCCCAAGCTCCCCGCCCCGCCGCAGGGATTTAAGAAGCTCGTCCTCCAAGTCCAATCTTCCTCAGATTTGGACGTTTGGGAAGACCACGCCAAGCTTTTGGTAGCGGCCAAAGAAGCTAACAAATTCTTTCGCTTGACGATCCACCCGGAGCATTCATTCTAAGGCCGCTATGGAACCAACCGCAACACTTCAACTGACGGAAAAAGAAGCCGTCATCCTCTCCCAGCTCATCGACATCGCCGTCAAAAGCGGTGGGATTCAGGTCGCCGGTCCGGCCGCGGAGGTGCACTCAAAGCTTTTTGCTGCGTGTGCGATCTTCCGTCCCGAGACCAAAGACGGTGAATTGGAAGTCGTCAGTTAGGGTATACCCTTTCTTGGACCAATGGACTACGGCGCTTCTATACCTATTGAAAAAGAAGCGTTTAATGGTAAGTTGAGGCTATTTAATCTTATGCCTCGATTTTCACCTGAGATCAATGCTGGTCACTTACTGACGGCTGCCACCATCATCGTCTCGGTGGCTGTTATTTACGGCACGCAGTCGGCTCAGTTGGAGGCGCATAAGGAATGGTTGAAACGGCATGACGCGCTACTAGAAAAGCACTCCCTCAATTTGAGTACGTTGAACGCCCACACGGCCGGAGTAGAGAAAGTCATCCTCAATTTTCAGGACCAGTTTAAGAGGTTGGAGGAGAGTCAGCGGGAGACCTCAAAAGATGTGAAGGAGATACTCCGGAATACATCGAAGAAGTGAAGCATCTCACCCTCAGTCTTTGGTTAGGACTGGCATCCTGCAGCTCGCCGACTTACGTGTTTGTGACCGTGGGCGATACCCAAACCCAGTTTAAGTCGTCCTCCAGATTTGGTGGGCGGGGTGGCAGCCGGGTAATCGCCCCCAATTTGGAGATCGTCGAGTTCACGATCAACGAAGTCTCTCTACGGGATTCCGTCGCCGCTGTTCCCGGAGCATGGGGCGCTGTTGCCAACACAATCTTATCTGCTCGATCTGCACGCTTGCACGCTGCTGGAATGGGGATTAAACTGCCAGAATAATGCCTGCTCCCGGATCCATATTCATCCCGAAAAAGCCGAAAGTGGCCACCCTCACTGACTTTGTGAGCGGTACTTCTCCGGTATTGGAGCCCAAACTCCCGTGGGTTCACTCATTTCTTTTGGAATCCGGGGTCAAATTGATCAAACATTGGGCGCCGAGGCAGATTCTCAAACTTCTGACCGCCCTGACTGCCGCAATGGGTGGAAGTATGGTGTCTGACGGGCAGACGACCGAGGCCGCCGCCACTTTTGTCTTGGGATTGGTCATCGGGCTCATCGAAATGCTGACCAGCAGGCTCGCAAAGTCTCGATATTTGCGGAAAATCGAAGAAGCGAAGGCGAAACCATGAAATTCCTCCGCATTTTACCCATCTTCTTCGTATCTTTGGTCTCTTCGTGCACCTCCCTTGATGACGGCTACCCCCGAGGCTATAAAGACGGACACGCAGCCGGTGTTTTGGATGGGATTCAGTTGACCACATTCTAAACCAATGAACTTCTTTGAACGCATTTTTCAATCTATTCAGAAAATTCGTGAAAGCGCGATTCTCAAAGCGGCCATCAGCTTTGGGCTTCAGAACCGCGAACAATTCGAGTCTGTCGTCGAGCAAGTTCGCATGGTGGATAAAGCCCGAGACCCGGCGACCAATGCCGAGATCAACGGTTACCAGAAGTCGATCCGCGTGGCTGAGTATCTGATGGATCATCAGGACCGGCTCAAGCTTTCGGACGATGCGGTTCAGTGGATTTCGTTAATCGTGAAACTGGCGTGGGCTGTGGCTAAAATCCGTAAAACAATCTGATGTCTAACGTCAAAGAACCATCGAATTATTTGATCCGCAAGCTCTTGGTCGACATTGCGGCCTTGGATGTTTGGCAGATGGAGGTTACCCGCAACCGCGGGCCTGCGATCAAGAAGTTCTGGCCTGCGACGACGTACCCCGAGGGATACGCGAACCGAGAGCCTTACTGCGCTGCGGCCGTAGCGTATTGGGTGCAGCAGTGGTTACGTGATCCTTTGGTGGTCCAAGCGTTCGGTAAGACTCCCGCGCAGCTAGAGGTTTGGAGGTGCAAGTCAGCCCGAGCCTTTGACTGGCTCGACTGGGCGAAAAAGGGAAAGCTCCGTGTCTTTGGGGAGAGCGAGTACGAAGACGTGAAACTCGGCGACATCATGGTTTTCGACATGTCTCACATTGGTATCGTGACCGGCCGACTCGGCAAGAATATCCTGACGATTGAGGCGAACACGGGCGAGCAGGGAACCCGGGACGGGGAAGGAATTTTCCGGAAGTCGAGGCCGCATACTCTGGCCAAAGCGTTCATAAGTTTGTTGCCGTGACTCCACTTAGGATGTATCCTTGGATATGTCCTGCTGTTCTACCGACAAGAACGTCCAACTTCTTCGCCAACAAATCACGGCGAATTACCAAGCTCTGCACGCGGAGATTGAGGACGTTTCATTGGCCTCCCTCCCAGAAGGGCAGATCTTCATTGGCAACAGTAGCTCTGATGCCACGCCTCGATCAGTTTCAGGAGATGTAACGATCAGCTCCACAGGGGTTACGGCGATCACTCCGGGCGTGATTACCAACACCGATGTAGCGGCCGGTGCGGCGATTGCCACGACCAAGTTGGCCCTCGACGCGATCAACACGAAGTACTCGTACCTCAACGGCGCTGGGACGTACACGATTCCTTTTGGAGCCAAGGTAGTTGAGACTGACGCCGAGCTGCGTGCGGCCATTTTGATCGGTGGGACGATTTTCATCAAAGGCACGATCTTGCTGACCGCCGCGATTACGCTTACGGTTGAAGGAACCACGTTGCTGGGTTTTAACGCCAACCAGTCAAAGCTGGTCATGTCCCCATCCGCCACTACGGCGACTCGGGTCATCTTTCCGAATGCCCCTCGGATTACGATTCAGGGAATTACGATTCAAGGAAACACTACGGCAGCCGCTCGCCAACACGGGATCATTTCTGAAGGAACCCGGAACAACAGCTATCTTTCCGTCATCGATTGCGAGTTCAAAACCGTCTATTACGGGATGCTCCAAACGGGAGCTGAAGGAGGGGCTCCTAACGAGAACATCCGTATCCTGAATAACAGGATGTCGGATTTTGTTGGGGGTATTTACTGGACTTGGAATACTGTCGGTTTGGACGTAATCGGCAACACGATCATTGGGGACGGATCCGAATTTACCAGCACCGGTAAATCTGTTTGGAACTGTATCTGGATCGGCCTCGGTATTTTGAATCTGCACGTCTGCAACAACACTGTTGGCTCTGTGCAGCGGATGGGAATCGAAATCTTTTGGCCGCACAAATTTAACCCGGATACCGCAGGTTTTGCAGATTACTCAGAGGCATCCAAGTACAAAGCCGACGCCGGTATCGTTATTTCTGGAAACGTCGTCTACGATTGCGGCAGCATGGGTATCTCCCTCGGCGGCAACCGCAACGGCATTGTCGCCAACAACAGCATCTCCAACGTCCGATGGGTTGGGTTGGAGCTTGTCGGCGACGCGACTACCTCAGCGGGTGGTGTGGCCCGCCCGAATGCCAACGTCAACATGACTGTTATTGGCAACAGCATTTACAACGTCAATGCCCAGCCACGTGGACTCAAGAAAGCGTATAAGCCAACGCACAGCACCACCTCGACTTCAATAAACACGCATTTTGCGGCTACTGGGTCGATTGATCTGAGTGCGGTGGTCACGGGAACCTCGGTGGTGACGATTACTTTGACTTCTCCGTACCCCGCGTTGCAGGTCGGCAAGCAGCTGATCGCCCGCGATACCTCGGCGCTTACGACGAATACGTTTACGGCTAAAATTGTCACGTACGACCAAACCACCGGTCAAATCACAGCTTTGGTTAGCGCGAAAACCGGAACGGCTACGGTAAGTGCTTGGACGGTATTTATCCGCCGCACGGTTGTTTTGCAGCTGGATTCTACCACCGCCATGGCTTGGGGGACAAGCGCGGCTTCCGCTACCAGCGGATGGACAGTCAATAGTTTGGGGGTACATGTTCTTAACCAAGATACCAACTCATTAAGCATAGTCATAGATAGCACCGCCTCTGCTGCTGATCAGCTAGCCGGATTTCTAGCGGCGTATAATCCTACGACGCAGCAGGCTACGATTGAACTGACTTCTGCTTCTGGCAGCAACACTTCTGCTATCTCTAGCTGGAAAGCGTTCAACCACAACGTCCTTGTGGCTGTCAGTATTGACCAGATCAACGGGGTTCTTTTCTCTCAGAACACGATTAACACCATCGTCGATACCACACGTATCCGGAGAACTGACGGGACTTTAAACAACGTCGCGTACGGAACACAAATTTACCTTTCTAAAAACATCCATGTTTTTGACAACGTGTGGACCCGTTGCGGACAATTTGGGGTCTTCGTAAATAATTCTTCGGACGTTTGTGTTGAGGGGAATAAGTTTGTGTCCCCGGTGGTTGACGGAACCGTAGCTGACGGTATCAGCGTTACCCGTGCAAGTTCTGGAGCTAATGCCGGAAGTCTTGTGTACGATCCATCCAACCCAGTGACAGAGCTGGGTGAAGATAAAGGGGAAAACAATGGCGTTGCAGTGTACATTATTGCCACTAAAGAAATCATTCTACGCAGGAATTTCATACGCAACTCTACGGCAAACGATCTGGTTTATCTGACCAACGGAACCGAAATTTATTCCGATAAATTTGTACGGCCGGAAAGCGGACGATTTGGGAATGACGTTTACCTGAAAACAAACGATTTCCGAGATATCACTAATAATGAAACGGCTTTCCCTAGTCCTCCGGTTGATTACACTCTTAAATGGACAAATAGCACCCAAGAGTACACGGGGTATCGTTTCCATGTAAACCCGTTTCAATCTCTGCCGGAGTCCAAAGCTTTTGCCGTATCGGTCGGGGCGTCCAAATACATTTACAATTGGTATCTAGTTTCCCCAACTCCTCAGTTGGCGACACTGCCGCTGACTCCTTCCACCATTACAATGGTGATTTCTTCCGCGTTAGCTATTTCGGCCACTCTGTTCAATAATTATTTTGCACAGTCGGATGCCATCGCGGTTGGGACTTTTGTTCGCGGAGTACCTACAGCAACCCATACTAGTGGAAGCACTGAGTATTTTGAGGGGATTGTGACGGGGTATAACGCTGGGACTAAGACCGCCACAATAGCCGTACATTACTCTACCATTACAACAGCAATTGCCGCGTGGAATCTGTACTGTGACCAAGACGCGGTCTACGTTTCCAAAACTGGGGATTTGGTTTTGCGCCACGACCTTCGGTCCGACAAGACCGTCGGAACCAAGATCGGTCAAACTGCTGCTGAGAAGTTCGCCTTCTGGGGCGCCACTCCGGTGGTTCAACCCGCCACGGTGGCCGTTGCCACGGACGCGGCTACTGCGATTTCCCAGCTCAACTTGGTCATTGGTCGACTCAAAACGCTGGGGTTAATCGCCACCTAGTTTGACTTCAGGGCCAAATAGTTCGATACATTACATCGAACTATGTCCGAGTCCCCAGCCTACAAGTACCCGCGTTGGGTGATCCCAACGGAGCATCTCCAGCAGACGGTACAACTCCCGGGTATCGTTTGGCGGGATCCGTTTTTACTTCAAGGGGAGAAGGAACCGGGCAAGGTGTTGTGCTGGCTGAACGGGGCGTCTATTGTCCACAAGGGGAAACGCTGGCTGGCTTACCGGATCGAGCTGAAAAGGTGGTTTCTGTGGTCTCGGGTCTGCCTTGTACAATTGGACGATACTTGGACGCCCATACCCGGGACCAACAAGCTTCTCCCGTTACACACTCGTTTTGACGAATGGGGAGCTGAAGACCCTAGGTTATTCGTTTTTCGAGATAAATTGCACCTCGTATACGGCGACGGATTCCGGATGCTTTTAGCCGAGCTGACGGATTCCGGAGAGGTGAAAAAGTCTAAATATGTCCCTACTAACGAAGAAATTCTTAACCCCCCGTATGAACACGGGCGGGAGAAAAACTGGGGATTTTTTAGTCAGGGAGACCGACTATTCGCCCAGCAATACTGTGTCCCAAATATCATAGTAGAATTTGACCCAGATACTTGGGAGGTGATTGATAAGTTTACTCATGAGTGGAGTTGGAGAAGCCCATACGGGTCTAATTTACACGGCAGCTCTTCTCCGGTTTTTCATAACGGTAAACTCTGGAGAATTTGCCATACCCACAAACACGAGCCTAAGGGAGATTGGCTGAATTGGGATGGAAAACTAATAAGTGTTGATGCTGTTAAATACTGTGCTTATCTCGTAGAGCTAGAGGGAACTTTTCCTTTTCGCCCGGTTTCCATCACGAGAGAACCGATACTTTGGACGGATTATGGAAAGTTTGACGCGGTCAGCCCGACTCCTCATTCCGTTGTTTTTGTTGGATCCCAAGAACGAGACGGTGATGGATGGAGAGTTACGTACGGCGAGAACGACTGCCGTGTTGTGACCCAACGGATTCCGGATTCAGATCTCGAAGACAGGGTTCCTATTCACTCCACAGATCAATCGGATTCATCCCGATCTAGTGTGGGGAATCACCTTCATTTCTTCTGGTTGCAGGGAGAGAATAACCTCCCAACCATAGACAAAGATCGTATCCAGAAATGGAAAAAGAAGAACCCTGACTGGGAAATCAAAGTTTGGGATAGGGACAAAATAGGGACATTGGCCGACCAATACCCTGAGTGCATAAAAACTTGGGGCGATCTGTGTACGGCTCTCGATAAATTCCCTACTGACAAGTCATTGATAGCCAAAGTGTCAGATTTTGCCCGGCTACTTGTGTTGTACACGCGGCATTCGTATTCTCAAGAATGGAACGTCTACGCGGACACGGACACGGTTCCTCTCAGATCTCTTACGAGTTTTCTGAAAGACGAGTACATCTACGGACAATTCTGGGAAAAGTTTTCAGACCCGCAGCTGAATCCCGCAGAAAAACCTTGGAACTGGGACGACTTTGACTTCGTTGTGCCTCAAGAAAACCGGATCGACAGCCGTCCGTTTACCGTGACAAACGCGATTCTTATTGGGAGACCGAAAGCCCCCGTCATCATGGACCTGATAAAAAAGGGAATTGATCGCCGGTGGCTGCCGACCCTTAAAGCTTGGGGACCGAGTATGCTTCAAGAGAATTTGGAAAATTCGATAAACACGAACAAAGGATGGAGAACGTCCATTTTGCCGTACCACTATTTGGTCTATAATCCGAAACAACATCAAGAACAACGGGCGCCATCGTGGACTCTTTGCCATCATTTGAACGACTACCGATGGGAAACTCCCGGGGTAAAAGGAACACTAACAGGAAAACTGGACGGCCCGGTCAAAAACGCTCAAATCGTTTGAGTAGTTTGAAATTTGACCGATAGTATGTCTTATGGCCTGCTGTTCTTCTTGCTATTGCACTCCTTGCTCTTGCGCCCTTATCACAGGCGAAGCGGATGCCCCACAGTGTCTGCCTCCCGGGAGTGAGCTGAAGCTGGACAGCATCGGTGGATTCGACGAGTTCAATTGCCCCAAGGCGTTGGTTCCGTTCCGCGGGTTGGACGCTCAAGGGAATGCGATCATCAATGAATCTGTCCCGTATCAGATCGGGTTCATTCAGCAGGACGCTCAAGGCCAGATCTTCTGGACCAACCGCCCCGAGATCCCCCTCGCCGAAGACGACATCGGGATTCAAATTGCTGGCGATCAAGCAAATCCTACCAACAGCATCCCAAGTTTGGTGGGTGTAAATTCTGACGGTGTCTGGTCCAAAGTAGTCGCCCGCACGGGGCAAGCAGCGTCCACGGTGAAATGGTATCCGACGACCGGCTTCACCTTGGAAGCGGACAGTACCGAGCCTAGTTCTTGTACTAGTCTTGTTCAGAGTCTTACCCTTGTTGCTGGTTCAACCGGTCCTTATCTTGCTTTTGTTGCTTCTAGTTCTTTTTTTACAGTTGGGCTTAGTGTTCTCATTTCCTCCGCAGAATATTTAGTCACGGCCGTCGGAACGGGAACGCTTACTTTAACTGCGGCAGCTGCTCCGGTATCGACTGCGGCTCTTCCAATTGGAACATTTCTTTGCGGTGTCGGTTTCCGTCCGGTGTCCGGGATTACGTCTTCTTTCGTGGACACGTTGACCGGCTCGCTTGCGGGCGCGAGCGCCTCGCTGACCTTCCCTGCGGACGTGTCCTCTCAGAAAGTGCCGGGATTGTTCTGGCGGGATCAGCTCGGTAAAGTTTCCTTTTTGGCTGCACCGGTCAATGGCTCTGGGGTGATCGTACCCAACCAGATCCTGAAGACGCCATCGTCTCCCACTGCTGGAGCCGCCAATATTCCGACGTTCGTTTCGATCCCCGGGGGCTACACTTGGATCACACCGCATTTGGCGTATTCCCAAACTGGTGTTGGTCCCACAGCGGGAACCTTTACTTTTAATACGACCACTACCCCCGGATACGTATCTGGGTCTACCGCAGTTATTTTGGACATACAGCTCATTGCGGCGACCACCAATTCTTATTACGACGCCACAGTTAAGATCAACGGTTTTAACGCCGTTGGGACGGCTTTAACTAATAGTTATGCTGCGGACGTAGATACAAACCAGCTTATCCTCCCTTTGACGACGACTACTCTTAATATTGTAGTGGCAAATGCCGGTCCCGGAGCTGGTAACAACCGTTGGAATTTGGTTATTTATGTTGTCGGATTCATCGGATAATGCTGACCTATGACTTATTCCGGGAAATTGTAGGAGTGGCCACAGCGGAGCGAACCTCCCCGGTGCTCACTCCGAGAGCATTAAACATGGAGTTCCGCGACGGGATCAAACCGCGGTATGGTTTGGCCCACATGCAGACTGTGTTCGAGGATGAGGCGGATCGTGAGTTGTTTGAGAATGGTGTGGTGCAAAAGCTACACCCGTATCAGCCGTATGAGGAGAGGCCCGGGGGATTGATCGTCATGATCTCCGGGACGATCTTCGTCTGCTACGTCTCCGGCTTTTGGTTGTACGTGAAGAAGATCTTCTCCGGTCTTCGGGATGATCTTCAGATTGGGTGGGCCGTCA
>Ga0208975_1000356_pt1 | contig 22785 bp, 27 predicted proteins | sample GreLakmeER78MSRF_FD_187700 | JGI IMG/M metagenome (GOLD analysis project Ga0208975, IMG submission 187700) | Freshwater lentic microbial communities from great Laurentian Lakes, MI, USA - Great Lakes metaG ER78MSRF (SPAdes) | ecosystem: Environmental > Aquatic > Freshwater > Lake | place: Great... | reverse complement strand
GGGCTGCGCAAGGTCTTTGAATGGTACCTCGGGCCGCCGGTGTACGAGAGCAAGGCGCGCACCGAATCTCAGATGATCGTGAGAATGGTGCCGTACGTCGACGACGATCCGCTCATGAACTACGGACACGAGAAGTACATGTGGAACGGCAAGCGCAACGTGGCCGCCATGCTCTCGGCGCTGTGTGCGTATGCACCACGCACCGTCATGATCGTCGACCTGCTCGAAGAGGTCCTCAAGAAGGAGCCTGAGCGAAAGACCCTCATCTTGAGCGATCGCCGTGGTCACCTTAAGGAGCTCGAGCGGCTCCTACGTGAGCGGGGCTACACGAGCATCGGCTACTACGTGGGTGGCATGAAGGAGGCGGACCTCAAGGCCAGCGAGTCCAAGGACATCTTGCTTGCCACGCTCGCCATGAGTGCGGAGGGCATGGACATCCCGTGTCTCAACACATTGGTCCTCGCGACGCCTGTCTCGGCCATCGAACAACCCATCGGCCGCATCCAACGTCAGAAGCCGAGCGAGCGCACGCATACGCCAATGACCATCGATGTCTGGGACCAGTACAGCTTGTACTATAACCAAGGACGGCGCCGGCGTGACTTCTACTTCAAGAGCGGCTATGTGGTCGAGCGCATTGCTACGGCAACGGAGGAAGAAGACGAGGACAGAGACGGGGCGAGTACGTCCGATGCAACAAAAACAAAGAAGCCTGTTCGCAAGAGCAAAGCCAAGGCGCCTGTCCGAATGCGTGAGGAATCGAATGTGGTGCCGACCATGGAGAACGACGAGGAAGACGCGTGAACGGCACATTCTTTTTTGGACCTAAGGCATCTAATAAATGTCATAAATGATGCTCATGGGCAATGTTGGTGCACTAGAGGCCCTAAAGTCCTCATTGCACAAAGGGCACCGTGGCGCCCGTGCATACCACGACTCGAAACATGGTGCACAGAAGGCATGGCCACATCGCGTCTTACGAGCTCCCACATCGGCCATATCTGCTAGGTCCTTAAGGTCCTCGAGGCAGATCGGGCACATCGCGTCCATGGCCTTCCCCGATACTTTCGGGGCAACATCGTCAATTGGCAGCTTAGGAGCCTTGGCAAGCTTGCATTCGGGCTCTTGCATGCGTCGATTGACTAAATGGCCGCATGCCGCAATGAAGTCTACAACACAAATGGCGGTTGCCGTCAGGGCCATGAGCTCAATGACGCCGCCGCCGATCATGGCACTGCGAGCTCTTTAACAAACAAGTACACTTTCGGTGCCATCATTTTTATGCAAAGATCAGCTCGTCCTTCAGCTTCCACTTAGAAAGGCCCTCGAACGACGACGGGTAGATCTCCGTCATGTGCTGGCCCATGAATACTGCAAAGCTGTCAAAGGCCATAATTTCCCGCTCGAGCCATGCACCGTCGTAGAGTAGCTTCTTGATCTGACCGGTTTCCGTGTCGTAAACGAGGCGCGCGGTCAGGTCATGCCCATAGGATGCGTGGCCGAAGCATACCACGTGGGTCAGCAGGTAATTGGTATCGATGCCTGGCTCTTTTACCAGCGTGACGTTGTAAATGGCATCGAGGCTGGAGGCTAGCCAGTCGTGTAGGTCGTGAGGCAAGGGGCTCGCAGGCTTCATGGTTACCATACCAACTAAGCAATAGCTCCTACATCTTTAAGTCATTTTTGCACCCACATGTGTAGAAGAGGTGGCAACCGCACATGAACGGAAAACAATGGCACTCGTCGCGTTTGTAGTAGCTTTCGTGAAAAGGCTACGCACAATGCTTCGGCACCAAAAGATGATGATGACGTGTGCGGTCTATCGCCTGGTCTACTGCACGCAAACCATCCATGCACTTCCTATTTGGCAAAAAGTGCTCGAAACGACGTCCATGACTTATGACGAATGTGCAATGCTGCAGATCGCCGAGGCTAAAGACGTGCCGTATGAGGTTTGGAATGAGCTGATCAAGCAAGGCCCTCCAAACGGGGTTTTTCAAGGGCTCTCCGAACGTGTCGGCACACGTAAACACGACGCAACCAAATGTGCGCGCATGGCCCTCGAGTTCTTCATTGATCGATATTGTGATAGCCATTGTTGCGGGCCATTCATGGCAACAAAGCACGCACAAGCCATCATTGAGGCCGCGGGCTTGTGCATGCCCCCATTGTTTGTTGGTATAGATGACTTACTAAAGCATTAGTCCAGCAGCCTCAACAGACTCCAAGGCACCTTCGACCCACCCACGGTTCTTAGCCACCACGACCTCGCCGACGACAATGACGTTGGGAAGCGGATGTTGGGCGTGGTTGAAGAAGGATGCTGCACCAACAGGACTGGCAAAGCCTGGCTTCGCGCTGGCAAAGCCTGGCTTCGCGCTGGCAAAGCCTGGCTTCGCGCTGGCAAAGCCTGGCTTCGCGCTGGCAAAGCCTGGCTTCGCATAATGCGTGCCGACCTCCCAATACTTGCCCATGCACGCCTCGATCTCCAGGGCGCCCTTCTCGAGTCCGAGCGCCGCCTCGACCCGACGGGCCCAGAATCGCCGATTGGGCGCCGTGTTCTGCAAGTGCGGACGCAAGGCATCGGCCGACGCATTGTCGCTGTACGCCACCATGTAGATGCCGGCAGCAGGGTTGATTGGGATTATTTTTTGTAAGGGGGCCTTGACCACCGTATAGCCGGGTACGGCCGCGGCCATGATCGGACGTGAGGCCGGGCTCACCTTGGCATAGGCGCGTAGGAACGTGTTGACGCCGATCTGTTTGTAGGCCGGCTCCTTGGGCAAGAGGGCACGCAAGGTCGGCTGGGTGGCGGCAAGGATTAGCTTTGTGGAGGCCGTGTACGTTGCGCCGTTAGCCCTTATGACCTTGGTGCCGCGAGGGCCCGTCTGGATCCGCGTGACCGTGGCGTTGTAGATCACAGATTGCTTACCAATCTTGGCAATGAGCGCTTGTACGAGGTCGGACCATGACAGGTACATGCCTATGGCCTTGGTCGGGCCGGGACCATCATAGTTATCATCGAGCCCATAGTGCTGCAGCACCTCGCCCGCGTCCTCTTGCAGCATGTCGGTGTAGCTCAAGCTCTCGAAGAAGGCCGCCGCCTTGGCTTCGCCGAACTGGGCCTTGGCGAATCCTTCGAATGTCAATGTTGCACTGCGTGTAGCCCGTGATGCTTTTGAGTTTGACGTGTACACTTTTTGGAGGGTCGCAACGTCCTTTGCCACGTTCGGGGCATTCGTAAGGCCGGGACCATAGCGGTGCGTAATAGGAAACGTACCAAAGGGCACTTTGAGCTCCTTGAGCAAGCTTGTGAGGAGGACGTCCTTGTGGGCCCGTCCAATGCCGGCGCCGAGCACGACGTTGGTCTTGCCGAAGCGGGCCATGGCTGCACGGCCGCCGGGGTCCGCGTTCGCCTCGAGCACCACGATGGAGGCCGTGGGCGCCGCTTTACGAAGCTTATAGGCCGCGTAGAGCCCTGCTAGGCCGGCGCCGACAATGATGTAGTCGGCTGTTACTTCACTTGCGTTTGCCATGTGCAACTCTGAATGTGCCAAAGATATAGAAGGGCATCGTGTGAAGGCAACCAATGACCGTGATCGACATCCCCGACGACCACATCTTCGCATCTGCCCTCGGGAGCACGAGCGAGCTGGTGCTGGTAGACTACTATGCGACGTGGTGCGGCCCGTGCAAGATGATGAAGCCGGTGCTTGAGCAGCTGTCGATCGCGTACCCCAAGTCGCGCTTTCTGGCCGTCAACATCGACGAGGTCGGCTCTTTGGCGAAGAAGGCCAACGTGACCAGTCTGCCCACCATGGTCGCCTACAAGCGAGGGGTCGAGGTCGACCGCCTGGTCGGCGCAGACAAGAACGGGCTGATCAAGATGGTCGAACAATGGTCATAGGGCAGAATGTTTTGTTCAGAGTATGCAGAGGGCTTCAAGCAAGGCAAACAAGCACACAAACAACATGAACGTTGCTCTTGCCGTTGGCCTTGCGATCACCATCGCCTTGCTGATTGTGTATGCCACTCGGCCGATGGCTCTGATGCCGGCTGCTGCCGCTACGGCAACGGAGGCCCCGAGTCGGCTGCCCATGACGCCCGAGCACGACTCCGCCATGCTGGGGTGGGCTTCGCCGCCGGCGGCGGGCTCGAGTGGCTTCGGCTCGCTCGTGTACCCGGTCAGCACCCTGACGCGCCGCACCGATCAGTCGAAGCAAGGCACGCCCGAGCTCGATGGCTACTTTGAGGGTGCACGTGCCGACGTGCCCGTCGAGCTGCCGGTCTACAGCGACGGTTGCCCGCCCATGCGTCCCATGTCGTCGTCGCTGCCCATGGCCAATATGCCCATGTGCATGTTTAGCCCGCCCGATGCGACCAATGTTGTGTAGCTAACGCCCCCATTTAGAGGTTTGGACGACATGCCTAAAAAAGGAGCGTGGTGCGTCCCTTGCAGTGCACACTAAGACAGCAACCATGCACACGGGCGTGATTTCTTTTTGCGACCGCATCCACTTCAACGTCAAATGCAGCGCATTCAAGGAGCTGATGTTGAACCGAATGGAGGGCGCCTATGGGGTGCGCATCTTGCAGCGGCACTGGCACCGCTTTGAAGTGGAGGGCGGGGGTGGCGGAAGCCAAGGCCAAGGTCGTGAAGGTGGAGGCGGACGTGAAGGTGGCGGCGGACGTGAAGGTGGCCGTGGTGGCCAAGGTCGTGGAGGCTACAGTAACCAAAGCATCAGCCCAGGCCTTCGTCCCCAAGAAGGCAGCCATTGGATGTGCCTACGGTCCAACGGCAACCCCTACTTCCTCGTGCTCACGACCCTCGACGACGTGCCCACCATGGTGTACGTGGACAAGAAGGTGCAGCCGGGCTATGAGTACCCACGTATGATTCTGGGCCGCGGCCAGTTCCCGGTCAAGGCCTTCAAGGGCGCCGGCACGGTGCTCGACGGCGAGATGGTCCGGGACGTCAACGGCGGCTGGGCGTACCTGGTGAACGACGTCATCGCGTATGCCGGCGAGGTGCTGTACGGCGTGAACTGCCGTCGACGTCTGACCCTTCTGCAGCGCCTGGAGCGTGCTCGCGAGCTGATCGGGGCCAAGCGCCAGGACCCTCACATGGACAGCTGCGTGTACCAGGTCAAGCGCTACTTTGCGCCGACGCAGGAGGGCTTCACGGCGCTGATCGAGAGCGTGGCGGACTACCCGTACACGCAGCGTGGTCTCTACTTCTGGCCCGACGGTGGCCACAACCCGCGGGCGCCGCCCATTAAGCCCAAGCTCTACAATTTCGACGAGACCATCATCAAGCCGGTTGTGCGCAAGGTGAAGGATGCGCCTGAGTTCTTTGCGGCGTTGCCTTCTGTGACGGTCACTGCGGCCAAGGCCGGGGCCGAGGTCGAGGTCGATGCTGTTGTGGCTTTACCGGGGCCGATTGAGGACGTAATGGTACAGAGTGCAAGTAGTGCAGGCACAACCACCGAGGGCGTACGTAAGCTTTGGCTGCGCAAGACAGAGAACCCCGACATCTACGACGTGTCGGTCGGGGAGTCGGCGACATCGGCCAAGATCGGCATTGCGGGCGTGCCGACGCTGAGCATCAGCAAGATGCTGCGGGCCATCTTCCGGTCGCGCACCGTGGCCCAGCCTGCATGCTTTGATTGCAGGTGGCACGAGGATTTCCAGAAGTACGTGCCGCGGCAGCCGTGCACTTGAAGACAAAAATGAGTGTGTTACATTCGGGCTACACCTTGACCCCGCACTTCTCAAGGGTCTCGCCCAGGATGGCGCGGATCTTGCTCATGTCGGCATTGTCTGCGTGTGTGTAACGTAGACGTGCGACCGCATAAGGCGTAGCCCCTTCTTTTTGCTCTGCAACGCGATCGATGATCCAAGCGATGCGGTGGTGGATCTGGTGGGTCGTACGTTCGACGTGAGTGACCATGTCCACGTCGTCGGTGCACGGGAACTGGTGGCAAGGCAGCACGTCCTCGAGGAGGGCACGTACGTAGAAGGGGCTGTTGATGGCGTCACGTACGGTGACCTCTGTGACGTTGCGCTGTGCGTCGTTGGCCATGTCATACGAATAGGTCATGTGAGCGTTGTGATACTCCACCAGTCGCTGGGTAGTGCCGGGGCGCCGGCCGCTGAGCGCAGCCATGACGTGATGAGGGGGCATGCTGCACTCCAGCCAATCGGCGCCCTCAGTCTGCCATGCGTGCGATTGGGGACGCGCAAGATGGCCGATCCACGTGTACTCGAGGACGTTAGCGGAGCTCTCCAGGAATGCATTATCTAACGTAAGGGACGTGAGTGTATCCATGGCTTCACGTGGGATGGTAGACAACGTCGGGCCTGATGGACTCCTTTTTTGACCCCAAAAATGGAGTGCCTTGGCTTAAACAAATGAATAGGAGAACAGCTCTAAGTGAGGACGCGTCATAAGTTCACTACGTGGATTCCATGGCCGAAGCCGAGTCCGTCGCGCACCCCGCAAATGCGAACCCGATCCGGACGAGCATACGGGAGCTCTTCGAGCATTGCGGGCTCAGCGCGCTTGAAGCTCAGGATCTGGAAGTGGGTGTGTTTAACCACACGATTGATCTCGCTCGTACGTTCCCATTTGCAGCGAGCTGGGTGAACCCGACCTTTCAAGAGGCGTACATGGCCAAGGCGAGGTCCATGGTGGTCAACTTGAACCCGGACAGCTATGTGGGCAACCGGCGCTTGCTGCTTCGACTAAAGGAGGGGGAGTTTCGGCCTCACGAGCTGGTGGATATGGCGCCGGACCGGCTGTTGCCGGAGGCTTGGGAGGGGATCGTGGCTGGTGAGGAGTCTAAGAAGAAAGGAGCTTATGAGGGGTCGGTGGCGGCCATGACGGACGTTTACACTTGTGGAAAGTGCAAGAAGAAAAAATGTACCTATTACGAGCAGCAATTGAGACGAAGTGACGAACCAAGCTGCACGTTCGTAAGGTGTTTGAACTGCGGGCACCGATGGAAGCATTGAGCTAAAAAACTTTTTTGTAACTTTTGAACGAAACCCATTTAAAGGTTTGGGCAGCTACTACCTTGTAGGAAAGGCCAAGATGGAGGTCGCCGATGATGTTGTTGAGATACCAATCAAAAGCAGATCGATTCACACTTTCACAAAATGCCTTACCAGTGATCTTGATGTAATCAAGGGTCACAATTGGCATTTCTCACTAGGATACGCAAAGGCCTCCATTAATGGGGGCTCTGTTGGCATGCATCGTATCATCATGGGAGTCACCGATCCCCGCATGGTTGTGGATCACATTAACCAAGACAAGCTCGACAATCGCCGTACGAACTTGCGTGTGGTAACTCGTGGTGCCAATAACCAAAACAGATCAAAGGAAGTGACTGAATCTAGTACCAGCAAGTACAAAGGCATAACTAAGCGCGTCTTTAAAAACTCCAACTCTTATGTCGTTAAGTGCGGCATGTTTTACTCTGAAACCTTTAAAAATGAAGAACATGCTGCCCGTGCATACGACAAGGCAGCTTTGCATTATTGCGGAATCGGGGCACAAACCAATTTTGAATACACAAAAGAGGAGGCCGAAGCCATTCTCGCAGAGCCAGCACCCCAAAAGCAGCCTTTTGTAAAGAAAAATGACTATCCAAGAGGCGTGTGGCATGACCCGCGTGGCACAACAAGAAACCCATATGGAGCAAAGTACTCTCGTATTTCTCTTGGTATGTTTTCAACCCCAGAGGAAGCATCTAGGGTTTACGACAAATATGTCGCAAATCTCAAAAAAGAAAAAGAGAAGCATCATATGAATCTTCCTATCACAAGGAACAAAAAAGGTATTGCTGTTATAGCAGTCCGCAACAAGAAAAAAGAGGTAAAGGCATACGTCATTGTTGATGATAAGGATTGGCATCAACTTATGCGATACAGTCTATGTGTCAATACAGCAAATTATGTTAGCGTGAGGTACAATGGTAACATAAGCATGCTTCACCGTTACCTTCTCAAGCCCGCAGATGACATGATAGTCGATCACATCAACGGTGACAAGTTGGACAACCGTAGAAGCAACTTGCGCATCGTCAACTCCAAGCAAAGCAGCTACAACAAGCCAAAGCTGAAGACTGCCAACCCATCGAGTCCTTATAAAGGCGTTGTCAAGAATGTGCGCAAAAATAAGACAGGTGATCATGTGTTTTACAGCGTTTGCGTTATGAAGGATGCAAAACGCTACGGGCTTGGCAGTTTCAAAAACGAAGAAGATGCAGCCCGCGCCTACAACGAGAAAGCTCAAGAGTTGTTTGGTGAGTACGCATACTTGAATGTGATCCCGTATGTTCCGCCTACGGAAAACGAATCAAGTGACGCCGTCGATTCCGAGTTGGACAATGAGGAAAACTCCGAGTACTCAGGCAATGATGCCGTCGACTCAGACAACTCAGACAACTCAGACAACTCAGATATTGGCTCACATGATGACTCCGAGTCTGATTCCGAGTCTGATTCCGAGTCTGATTCCGAGTCTGATTCCGACGACTCATACCCTAACGACGACTTTTGGTATCTTGACTTTTTGAGCCTATTTAAACCAAAAGTCCGCGTCATCAAGCCTTGAAAACAAAGTCAACACACGCCGCCGTCATTTTTATTCCTTACATGCTAGTAACACAACCGCAGAGACCGACACAAACACCCTCGCACCCATGACCTTCGCCTTCCTATCCACCCCTCTGACCCTCCGCTTCGGCTCCAAGACCTTCACCCTGGTCCCCCAAGCCAAGATCGTCTTCATCGCCTTCATCCTGATGGCCATCTCGATGCTCGGCCACGTCATGGTCGGCCTGCGCCCTCTTGCCCTGCCGATCGCAGCTTGGCTCATCATCGGCGTCCTCTACGTCATCTTCTACGGCATCATGCTGGCGCTCACGACCTACGTTGTCAACTGCACGGTCGTCGGCAACTGCACCGTGTATGCATGGATCGTCGCTGGCTACCTCTCGGTTGCTGCCGTCTTCTCGATTCTATTCACCCTTATGTCGCTTCTGAGCCCGAAGAAGTAAGTATGCACCACAACTTGATCCATTTGTTTTTCTTGCGCCCTCATTTTACCAACGCCATAAGTAGGGTACACGTATATAGGTACACATGGATGCATCAAATGCATCGAGTAGCTCCTCGCCCAATGGGCGTACCAACCTCGTGACAGCACGCGTCTTCTCCGACGTATTCCGCACCAACCAAGCACGCGCCTTGAGCCAGATGCGTGAGTACATACGTCAACGTGTGTCGATCGACATCCTCAAGCGCTACTTCAAGCAGATGCAGCCGAGCCAAATGCATCTGATATACAACTTGCTTGAGGCAGGGTATGCATCCGATTCCAATGGCACCAACTTCAGCAACACACTCGAGGAGCTCTTCGGCCCCATTGCCAACTGGAAGGCCATCGAGGTGAAGCAAGGATTCGAGTCCATGTTCGACTTCCTAACGGACACAGAGCCCGAGGATCGCGCACGCATCATGGCCATCATCAAGGCATGTGCCCAACGCGTGCCGGCCGCCAACGTCCCGCGCTTCTCCTCCCATTACCGTCCGGCCATCAAGGACTTCCCGGAGTTTCAGGCCGCTCAAGATAAGCTGGCCGTGCAGATCCGCAACAATCGCGACCGCATCGTCGCACGTTGGCGCACGTCCCGAAAGCAAGTGGACACCATGAACGAGCAATGCCGCAACAGCACGGCCCTCTTGGGCGACGCGTGGGGCAAGATCCCCCGGCATCGCCGCTACGGACCCATGAGCGACGGCTACTGCTACGACGCAGCCGATCTCGTAAAAATTATGATGGAGGACTTCACCAAGGGCGAGCTGCCGTCGTCGCCCTTCACGCGCACGGTCTTCACGTATGGCGTTATGGACGACATCATCACCCACATTCAGAACAACGCCATTCCGCATCCGCACATCCTGCCGATCATCGTCTACGGCTTCACGCACGGCTACATTCGCGGCTCCGTCTCGCAAGGCGACGTAGAGCGCCGCTTCGACCTGAAGACACGTATCAACCGCTACATGGAGGGGGCCATGCGTGATTGGAAGAAGGGATTGAGTGAAGCGCACTGAAGTGCACTAAGAGAAGCGCACTAAGGTGCACTAAGAGAAGCACACTAAGCGAAGCGCACTGAAGGTGCAAAAGTGCAAACATTTACTTGTCGGCCGAAATGGCGTACTCGTGGTGCACGTGCACCTTGACACCGCCACGCTCGATGGTCTTCGCCTTGGCTAGCTTGTGCTTCGTGATGACGTACTTGAACTCCTTCTTGGCGGAGCCGCGGGTGGTCTCGCGAACGACAAAGTGGATCGTGCGAATGGTCTTCTTGGCCTCGTTGAACAGCTGGCGACCGGCCTTCTTGGCGGCGGCCATGGGCGTGGCGCTCATGTAGCGGCCACCGTTCTTGCCGTGGTTGGCCGCGACGACGGTGAAGGAGCGCTTGCCGGCGCCACCCATTTGGCCGTCAATGGACTGGAACTCCTCCTCGGCATCGGCATCGGCCTCAGGCTCGGGCGCCTCTTGGCCAGGGAAAGCCGGAGGCGAAGCGGGAGGGAAGGACGTGGGGGGGAAGGGCGCGTCGGGGCCGGCGTCAGCAGACATTGTTGCAAAAGGGAATACGATTCGTTCTACACCAAGCATTGATTTTTGTTTACATCCACGCCAGATCCGGATGCCGCTTAAAGATGAGCTCTTCATTGGCTTCGATCGGCCGCAACGTCCGGAACCCCACGCGCATCCAACTCCCCTCCGCATCCTCCGCGTCCGGGAAGCACACGAACTCGAGGTTGGCCGGCTTGACCGTGTAAAAGTGCTCGCGTGTATAGGCCATGACGTCCCGGGGCGTCTGCGTCATGTCGATGGCCAGCTCTTCGTCCACGTAGACGACGTAGTGCCGATTGGTGTGGGCCAGCTCGCACGTGTAGACGCGCCGCCCATGCAGATCGCCCATGAAGGTGCCGGCCGGGATGTACGTCAACGCGTGCACCGTCCAGCCAAAGCCGGGGTCCTCGAGGCATGGCACCAACGTCACGGGCCACGTACCATAGACGCGTGCGTCGGGCGGCGGCTGGATGTTGAGGGCGCGCATGGATTCTATGGTCTGGGTAATGGCGTCCGTTGGGTCGGCTGTTGTGTGTCCCATTGTGTCTGTCGGGTCTCATTGCATACACACAAGATCCATTTTTGGGTTAAAGGGCTTAAGGACATCATGTATAGACGTCAAGACCATGAGCTTCCAACTGCTATCGGACCTTCACATCGAGCGGGCACCCTTCACGCTCACCAAGCACAGAGCCGCCGACTACCTGATCCTTGCCGGGGACATCGGGGACCCTGCGTCCCTTGTGTACGTCGAGCTCCTCGAGGCCGCGTCGCCCCTTTACGTCCACGTGTTTGTCATCAAGGGCAACCACGAATGTTGGGGCCGCTCGGTCCAAGAGACCGATGATCTCATAGGGGCCATTGCGGCTACGTTGCCGAACGTCACGTACATCAACAAGAGCGGTTATGACTTGCCCGAAGGACGCGTTCGCGTCATTGGCGCCACGCTTTGGTCCTACGTCACCGACGCACAACGTTCCGACGTCCAATGCTTCATTGCAGATTATCGCTACATCAAAGACTGGACCATCGACAAAAACAACGTGGAGTACTGCAAGACGGTGGCCTACCTCAAGGAAGAGATCGGTAACGCAAAAGCCAACGGCCAGCGCCTCGTTGTCGTCACACACCACGCCCCGGCCATCGAGGGCACGTCACCGCCACTCCACGATAAGAGCCGTCTCAAGAGCGCCTATGCGAGCGACCTCACGGCCCTCTTCTCGCCGACCATCGCTGTATGGTGCCATGGGCACACGCACCACAGCCATATTCAGAATGTCAAAGGCATGGCCCTGGTCAGCAATCAGCGTGGCTTACCGGGCGAGGAGACCAAGTTTGCCCCGGCGTTCATGTTCAAGGTCTAGATGTTCGTCAGGCCCGACAATCCATGCGAAGCCATCCCAGTCATGCCCGAAAAACCATGCAAAGCCATCCCCGTCAGGCCCGACAAGCCCGGTCAGGCACGACAAGCCCGGTCAGGCACGACAATCCCGGTCAAGCCCGACAATCCACGGCATGCCCGACAAACCATGCAAAGCCATCCCCGTCAGGCCCGACAAGCCCGGTCAGGCACGACAATCCCGGTCAGGCCCGACAATCCCGGTCAAGCCCGACATACCCGGTCAGGCCCGACAATCTACGTCATGTCCGACAGACCATGCGAAGCCAGCCCGTCAAGCCCTACCTACCACGTCAAGCATGACAGACCATGCAAAGCCAGACATACCCGGTCAGGTCTGACAATCCACAAAAAGAAGCTAGTACCTGGCGTGTAGCGCGAAGCGGACAGAGATCGCGCAGCGATGGCGGGGCACGGAGCCGCAACTTCGTGCTCCACCGCCGCATTGCCGACAAGTGCTCCGTCGCGATCTCGCCGGGTCGGATCTGACGTAGCATGCCGGTGAGGAGCGCGCTCAACATGCTGAACGTGGCCGCGACATATTGAATGGCTTGGCTGTTGGACGAAAAAATGGTCGCCCCGGCTATGGTGCTCAGCAGGATCATGGGGTACGTGATCGAGTTGTGGATGCGACGATAGACGTACAGTGACTGTAGCTGTAGGTAGAACTCAACGAACGCCTTCTTTTTCCATTCGGTCCACAAAACGTTGTAGGCCCGCTCATTGTCGGATCCACGTTGAGCCGAGTCGGGTAGTGAATCCGGAATGGACGCGGGCGCCCGCATGGATGCATGGGCCGACATGCTTGATAGTCGCAGTCGCTTAGTGTCTCGTGTGAAAATAACGCTTACTTGTGCGACTCTGCTTGCGTTTGGTTACAAAAATAAAGCGCCCCCTCGCCTTAGCGCATCAAGTGCCGCACCGCCGACATATCCAGCTCCGCCAACTTCCGATACTCCGTCTTGCCGTTGGGCATGACGCGCTTCACCAGGTAAGGCAGACGCCCTTCAAGGATCTCACGCAGCGCGACCGCCCGCAACTCCATGTTGCCACGGATCTTGAAGTCCTTCGGGATCTCGATCAACGGCGGGGCCCCCTTGGACAGATGCAACGTACGCAGTGAGAGCACCTGGTTGAACTCGTACTTGGTGATGATGTTGCGCACGAAGCTGCCCGGGACCGACGCGCTTTCGCTGTCAGCGGCGAGGGCCTCCCGCACATTGGCGATGTCGTCGACCACGGCCATAGCTGTGTTCTTTCCTCCGTCCTTACTGCGACTCTACTTACTATGCTACAACTCTTTAAGCCCAACCGATCCTTTTTTAGAGCTTTCTTACTCGCCACGCCAGAAGTGTCCGCAGTAGTCGCAGCAGTAGAGGTACTTCATGTGCACCGGGTGGTATTTGACGTAGAGCACTTGTGGCTTGTCGCGCGGCCCGGTGCATGCCGCGTTGGGGCACGGCGTTTTGGGGTCGCAGACACGCGGCAACGTCGGGTCGTGACGTAGGAACGGGTTCTGGTGCTGCAAGTACAGCAGGTCCTCCTCGGCGTACACGGTCCGAGAGACGCGAAAGGCCCCGCCCTCGTGCTTCTTCTCGAGACCACACGCCTTGCAGTACTTGAATAGCGCGTGCTGCGTCGTCCCATCCGCCGAGGCCTCCTCGGTCCTCAAGTACAGCATGTTGCGGCAGCCATCGCAGAACTCCATGGTGCCGGTAGATGCCTACTTAAGACTTTGACTTGCACTTACTCTTAAGTGGGGTTCGTTTTTTGCGGCAGTGCTTCGCAAGAATGACCATTAGTCACCTTACCCTCTATGTCATCCATACGGAGTCGCTACGTGCCCGGCAGCAGAACATGCAGCAGGCCGTCGCGACCATTCAGGCTGTGGGACAGGAGGCCGGCTGGCGCGTCGACGTCCAGTACGTCTTGACCCCAAATCCAGGCGACTTGAACATCAAGGACCTCGAGGCCCGCATCAAGTATGAGCCCACGGGCGAGGCGGAGGTTGATGCTCATTTGCACACGCTCAACGTCCAGGAGCTGTCCAACCTCGAGAAGCATCGGAGCGTGTGGCGCACGTGTGCCGAAAAGGCAGGTTGCAGCGTGCTGCTTAACAGCCTAAACATGGTGATCGAGGACGACGTCACGTTCGTACCTGAGACAGGAACTGCATCAGGCGTTGCATCCAAGGGCCTGGCGGACCTGTTTGCGCTGTGGGCCAAGACGCCGCCGAGCGCCACGTACCACCTGATCCCTTTGTGCCTTGCAAATCAAAAGTGTAAGTTATGGCACAGCAAGGAGGCCTACGTCGTGACGCCCATTGGTGCACGTAACCTCTTCGCCGCAACGCAACAAATACGCTTCAATGCACGTGGCCACCTGTCGCTTTGGGCAGCGACCAACGCAGCGAACGTGCACATTCCCACGGAACGCATTACCGTCGACGGCAGCAAGCTCGGCATCTTCCCGTCGAGCATTCACACCCACAACCATCTTGTCTTCAATCGCGATTACATGGAGATGCTTGAACTAGCCAATGGAAAGGAAGGAAAGGAGGCGCTCGACGTAGGCACGCTCAACAAGTATTGGACCGTCGCCGCGTCCATGCGCTCCCCTGACCTTTGCCATCTACTCGGCGTCATGTACCACAGGGCCGGAAAGCACGAAAAGGCGCAGCAGCTGTTCCTCACGGCGCTGCAAGAGATGGCGGCACGTGGCGGCCTTTTGACCACGGGCTCCGAGATCATGACCAACGCCATCAATATCCACAAGTTTCTACAGGCCGACCTGGCGATGGCGTATGCTTCTAAAGAGCCGCTCAAGTACTCGGATAAGACGGCGCTGCTTTGAAGGAATCTTTCACGGTATCTTTCAGGTATTGCCGCAGCTCGACCTTGAACGAGTCCACCGTTGCCCGAATCTCGGCAATGTTCCCAGCACGCATCTCGTCGGCCTTGGCCGTCATCATGGCCTCGTGATCGTCCTTCATTTTTGTCAGGACCGCATCGATGCGCTCGATGCTGGCCAACGCGTGCGTCATGTTGGACTCGAGCGTGTCGATGCGTGCACGCACACGGGAGACCTCTACGGCGTTCATACTGGTGTGTTCTTTACTTTGTACTTGTGTAAAGAAAAGCCTCATAAAAAGAATCAGGGCAACGCATTTAAAGCTCCGCAACATCGGCCTGGATCTTGGCAACATCGGCCTTGATGGCGGCAACGTCGGCCGCGTCCGCCTTGCCCGATGCCACGTCGGCGATCGAAGCCGCGACGGCAACGAGCTCCTCCTTCAGCGCCGCGAAGAGGGCCTTGATCTCGGCTACGGCCGCCTTAAGCTCGTCAACCTCGGCCTTGATCGGCGCAACGGCCGCGTCCACAAGGGGCACAACCGGCATCGGCTCCACAGAGGTCTGGATGCTCGGCACGCCCATCCGGGACATGGCATCGGCCATCTGGTCGACCTTCTCTTGGAGACGCATCATATCTACGGCACGCATGATTACAAGTGATTGTTTGCGAGGTTCTAATTGGTTAGGTAGATAAAAAGTGGGGTGTTGGGGTCGCACGAATGCGCAAAAATGGAAGCATGCCTGTGCATAACATAGATACATAAATAGCCATGGACACCTCCAAAGTTCACCCGTCGTGGGCGCCACTCTTCGAGGCTCAGAAGGTGCGCCTCGGGAAGATCGATCGGAAGCTCAAGGCCATACGTGATGAGGGCGCTACGATCTACCCAAAGGAAGCCGACATCTTTCGCGTCTTCGAAATGGACGCGACCAAGGTGAAGGTGCTCATCCTCGGCCAGGACCCGTACATCTCGCCGAACCAAGCCATGGGCCTATCCTTCTCGGTCCCGGCGACCACGTCGGCCATTCCGCCCTCGCTCCAAAACATTTTCAAGGAGCTCAAGGACGAGTACCCCAACGCGTACACCTTCAAGCACGGCGACCTCACCAGGTGGTTCGAGGCCGAGCACATATGTCTGCTCAACGCGTCGCTCACGGTGACGGCCGGCAAGTCGGGGAGCCACATGGCCATGTGGCAAAGGTTCACCGACAACGCCATTCGGTTCATTGCGAATGTGCGACCCGACACGGTCTTCCTACTCATGGGCAGCTACGCCAAGTCGAAGATCGACGTGCTCCCACAAGAGTGCCGAGCGAACGTGGTGGCTTGCGTGCATCCGTCGCCGCTCAGCGCGTACCACGGCTTCTTCAAGTCCGATGTGTTCCGCAAGGTGAACCAGAAGCTGGAGGTGCGGGGGACGTCCCCGGTGTGCTGGCAAAACTGAGGTGAGGAGTGTAGTATTTTTTGTGTCTATTGTAATCTGCATATGACTATAGAAGTGCATAGTGACTAGTGCCTCGAAGCGGGATGTCGAAGCTCTATGTGCATCCGGTCACGGGGAATGTCGGCATTGGTACCGATAAGCCGGAGGGTATCTTGGACATCAAGTCGGTCATTACGAACGCTGTGTTCCCACCGCCGGGCATGAGCAATGTTGTGGCCGTTTCGGACTATACGAATATGGTGGATAGCATTGATGTTGGGAATATGCCGACGCTGGTGGAGTATCCGCCGCCGTTTTACATTGGTGCGACACAATCCATTGTAGATACGACTGTGGGCAGTGTTACGCAGAGTACAATTACGGTCGCTGGGTCGACTTATGGGAATGGGGCATATGTTGCTTTTGCGAGTACCCAATATGATGCTAATTATAAACCATCAAAAGCCTTTAATAAAATTGCTACAGCGGCATCAGGTGTCGAAATGTGGCTGTCATCAGCTAGTCAGTTATACTCAGGATTAGATTATACATACATTGGATCTGTGACAACAACTGCTTCTGGCATTTCATTAAAAGGCGATTGGATTCAAATTATTACACCATCCGCAATAGCCTTGAAATCATATACAATTGCATCTGAAGATAATTACATTGACGGATCGCCTGTCAAATGGTGGGTTGTTGGCTCCACAACGGGCAGTACTTGGACTCTTTTGGATAGTCAATCAAACATTAATTGGGGAGGAACATCACTTACTAAAACCTTTAATGTCAATAATGATGTTGCCTTCAACTATTATAGACTTATCGTAAATCAGCTGTTAAAATCGACAAATTATGCCGTTGTTGGCGAATGGTATTTGTCAGCAGATGTGCCTTATTCAACTGTCAGGGAGTTTCCTCCTGGGCCAATGATCGCTGATCAAGTGGACTTGTGGACAATGTATGGAGGAGGTAGGTATGTGGCGAGTGCAAGCTCACAGTTTGATCTTGCAAATTATTACCCATCAAAGGCATTTAATAAAGCATTAGGTGGAACTGAGGTAAATACATGGATCTGTAAAGCAGGTACATATAATACATCTGGATATTTAGGTTCTGTTATAACAACATCAATATCAAACATTGTATATAATGGTGAATGGTTGCAACTACAATTACCACATCCGATTTTTCTTCAATCTTATGATATTGGGATAGTGCAATTTGCACAATACGGTCCTAAAGTATTTTACATACTAGGTTCAATTGATGGTATAAACTGGGTTCTGCTCAACTCACAAACGGCTCAAACAGGATGGACTACTAATGCATATCGTTCTTTTACAGTAGGTTCAACAATCGCTTACAAATATTTCAGACTTGTCACGCAGTCAAACAACATTACTAGTCAGGCGTATGCATCAATTGGCGAATGGAAGCTTTTCGGCTCCCTCCACCAAAAATACCCAAAGCTCACCCTCCCCCTCCTCGGTAGCCAATCCACCTACGGCACGGGATCCTACAAAGCCTATGCCAACACACTCTACAACCCGGGCACTCCGATCGCAGGCATCCCGACCAATGCCATTGACGCCAATGCTGCCACATTCTGGCGCAGCGGCTCCAACCTGTACACAAGTGCAATTGACGCCAACCCAGTACCCACCGTCTACTTCGAGTTTCCCGACGGCCTCAAAGCAACGTCCTATGCACTCACGGCCCGTCAACATGCGGTCACTGCCTTTGACGAGGCCCCGGCAAAATGGAACTTGCATGGCTCTAACATGTCCGCACCGGGATCATGGGCTTTGCTAGATGCGCGTGCAAACATCAGCACATGGGCCGCCGAAAATCCAAAGACGTTCGCTCTGACCGGCAACACCACCTTCTACAATGCGTATAAGATCGAGGTCTTACGGAACAACTCGGCTAGCGGTAATTTCATTACCATTCGAGACATTCAATGGATCGGCGACAAGCAGACCCCTGATACAAAACTAATGATTACCACGGGCGGCCGCATTGGCATGAATGCATTGGCGTCGTCCGAGTACATGCTGAATGTGGATGGCAATATTCGGGCTACAGGGGATTTGATTGCGAATGGGTATGTTATGGGGTTGCCGAAGATGGCGATTATTCAGGATCGGAGGCCTTATAACGTAAATGCTTCGCAAACAAATGTAGTTGGATTCAACACGAGGAGTCTGAATACGATTGTAGTTGATAAGATCGGGGTTACTTTGGTGAATAATCGGTTTACCATTCCAGCTGGGACATATCATATATTCGCGTCTGGAGCTTGCTATATTGTGAATAGTCATCAATTGCGACTTAGAAATATAACATTAAACACAACAAGTGTTTTGGGTTCTTCTGAATACTGTGCGGCAACTACTTATGTAAGTAATAGAAGTGTAATCGATGATTATTTTGTTATCTTAACCACAACCACTTTTGAATTACAACATTTCACGGCCACCGTTGGTAGTACGAATGCATTTGGCGTCGAAAACTCATCAGCATACCAAGATAATGTATACACTTGTGTAAAGCTCATTAAATATGCTTAATCTATACTCCATTAACGATTGGCCACACCACAACCTCCCGTGGATCAAAAATACCTTCCGTTATGGCTCGCAATGCAGCCCGGTATTCGGCCCACTTTGCTTTTTGTTCAACCGTTAGGGGACTATCATTCCCTTGCGTCCAATCGCTCTTCTCAAGCAGCTGGTTGCGCTTTGTCCGAAGTGACTCCCACGCCCTCTCGATCTCAATGGCTTCACGCTCTTGAAAGATTGCATCGTTTACAACGACCTCAATGGTGCCAACATCTGTGCGCTTGGCTTCAAGCGCACCTTCCCATGTTGATGCAATGCTCGTGTCCAACGCAACATGCTCAAACATCGATGGATTCCCAAGATCGCACGCATAGGCCGATTGCATGTTGCGCACATCCGAATAGCACCCATGAATGTTCATGGTAGTGAGGTTCACAATTGCAAACTTTGGCAAGGGTGTGGCTGGCTCAACTGTGGCAGGCTCGACTATGGCAGCAGGTTCAATGGCAGCAACAGGCTCCTCAAGGGCAGCAACGGGCTCCTCAATGGCAACAACAGGCTCCTCAAGGGCAACAACAGGCTCCTCAAGGGCAACAACAGGCTCCTCTACAGCAACGGGCTCCTCTACTGCAACAGGTACCTCAATGGCAGCAACAGGCTCCTCAGTGGCAGCAACGGGCTCCTCTACAGCAACCGGCTCCTCTACTGCAACAACCGGCTCCTCAACTGCAACAACCGGCTCCTCAACTGCAACAACCGGCTCCTCAACTGCAATAGGCTCCTCAACTGCAATAGGCTCCTCAACTGCAATAGGCTCCTCAATGGTAACAGTGGGCTCCTCAACTGCAACAGGCTCCTCTACTACAACAACCAGCTCCTCAACGACAACAGGCTCCTCGACTACAACAGGCTCCTCGACTACAACAGGCTCCTCAACTGAAACAGGCTCCTCAACTGCAACCGGCTCCTCAAGTGCAACAGTTGGCTCCTCTACTGCAACAACCGGCTCCTCTACTGCAACAACCGGCTCCTCGACTACAACAACCGGCTCCTCGACTACAACAGGCTCCTCAACGGCAACAATAGGCTCTTCGACTACAATAGGCTCCTCAACTGCAACAGGCTCCTCAACTGCAACAGTTGGCTCCTCTACTGCAACAACATGCTCCTCTACTGCAACAACCGGCTCCTCTACTGCAACAACAGGCTCCTCAACGGCAACAACAGGCTCCTCAACGGCAACAATAGGCTCTTCAACGGCAACAACGGGCTCCTCGACAACAGCAACTGGCTCCTCTACTACAACAGGCTCCTCGACTACAACAGGCTCCTCGACTACAACAGGCTCCTCAACAGCAACAGGCTCCTCGACTACAACAGGCTCCTCAACAGCAACAGGCTCCTCGACTACAACAGGCTCCTCAACAGCAACAGGCTCCTCAACAGCAACAGGCTCATCGACAACAACAGGCTCATCGACAACAACAGGCTCATCGACAACAACAGGCTCATCGACAACAACAGGCTCCTCTACTGCAACAGGCTCCTCTACTGCAACAAAAGGCTCCTCGACAACAGCAACAGGCTCCTCAACAACGACAGGCTCATCCACTGCAAGAGGCTCCTCAACTGCAACAGGCTCCTCAACTGCAACAGGCTCCTCAATTGCAACAGGCTCCTCAACTGCAACAGGCTCCTCGACTGCAACAATGGGCTCCTCTACTGCAAGAGGTTCCTCAACAGCCTCAGGCTCCTCGACAACAGCAACAGGCTCCTCAACTGCAACAACGGGCTCCTCAACAGCAGCAACAGGCTCCTCGACAACAACAGGATCCTCGACCGCAACCTCAGGCTCTTCAACACCATCACCACCTACAACCGAATCCACAGATTCCACGACTGGCTCCGTTTGCTCTTCCATTCCTCACCTACGTCTACCTTCATGACTCCAATAAAATATCATCAGCAGTTGCGCGCAAGTCAATGAAGCCACCGTCGCCCTTGAATGCATAGGACGGATCGCGAACCGACTCGCACCCCGAGCGGTCCCAAGGGTCTTTCGCGTTGTAGCAGAACGGTTGGTACGGCGGGTCCTCCATGGCCGTGCGGAACGACTTCCGCTGTACGCCCACAGGCAACTCACAGGTACCGTCGTTGCATCCGCCGCGGCTGCCCGATACATAGGGACAGTCCTCCTTCGATTCGCAAGGACGGTCCCATACAGTCGGTAGGTCCTTGGGCAAGCCCGCAGGGTCGTATGGGCTATTGCAGGCTGCACGTGTCGTTGCCTTCTTCTCGCCGTAGCATTGGTACCTCTCGTCGTCCTGTGTCTCGGGCCATTCAAGGCGCGAGACGAAAGGCTCCGCAAACGTCTCTGTGCTAGCTCCACCTCGTGTCTCCACTCCCATAGCCACGATACGTCCACCCACGCTGTCCGCCCCTTCTAAGATCTGTGCGCGCGCCACGTCCACGGGTCCATCGATCATCACGCCCGTCAGTGCCAACGTTGGCACACGTGACGTCCGTTCGCGTCCCATGACCTGTGCCACGCCCGCACCGAACACCACGCCCATGTTCACACTCTCAAGCTTAACGTGCGGCGACGTCAGGCCTATACGCGCTGCCTCGATGCCTTGAAAGCCCATGACGCTGACGTTCTGCATCAGGATCAACTTGTGCATGGGCGACCCGGGCACCACGTACGTCACGATCAGTCCGATCGTCTCGGTCAACACTGCCTCCAGCTTGTCCCAATAGACCTTGGGGACGCGGACGATACGTACCGACTCACGTGCAATGCGGTGGCCGTGTAGGACCGAGAGCACGAAGAGCAACGACGTCCGGTCAGTGTACCCGATGGTGCGACCCACCCAATCGTGGCCGCACGTCATGCCGAGCGCGGCCGTTAGGTTGGCGAGGCCGACAATGTAGCCAGTCGGCATTTGGAACGTCGGTCGACCGGACCAGTGTCCCGCGTCCAATGGATCGACCGCGAGGACCGTGGCGACCGCGTTTCCGTTGGCGCCCTTGAGGTTGGACGGTAGGCCGGGCGCTGCGAGGAAGAGGTCGGGCCACGTCTTGACGTCGAAGGACCCCAACGTCGCCTTTTCGAGACGGTAGATGTCCGGCTTAAACTCGATGTTCATGGGATTGTCACCTACCCAGTGTACCTTAGGGGTCGACGAGTCAATAAAGCGCTCGACATGTTGGGGTTCCGACAAGAAGCCCGCTGCCAAGGCCAGAAGCAGCATGACCAATGAGAACGCCACGACCATGACGATCGTCGATGCCCTCCATGGTTTAACCATTTGGCCTCCGGAAACAATTGGCACCATTACCGATATGGCCTATTTTATTCTGCGATCAAAGCAAAGCAAAGCCAAGCTAAGCTAAGCAAAAGAGCAATGCGTGTCCTACTCGCCATCCTCCTCTACATCGCCAGCGTCGCCCTCATTGCATGGCTTCGCCCTGCGTTCATGTTTGACGACGCAGGTCGCCTCAAGTCGCCCGGGCTCGCTCAAGACGGCACGCAGTCCATCCTCGCAGGGGCCATCTTCTTCCCCGTCCTAGCCGCCCTCATCTACTACGTTCTCGTGGTCATCGAGTTTGTGCTTAAGAAGCGGTCAACGAAGTAAGTAGAAGGCTAGGCAGAGCCGACCATGGACCTCGCAAACGCGCACACACAACCCTTCCTATACAACCCCGAAGCCAAGGCGGCCATCGAAGCCAGTCTGAGCCGAGCGGTCAGTCAAACGACGTGGAACAATGCATGCATTGTGTGGCTTGTAGGGGCCGAGGGCATCGGGAAGGCGACGTTGGTCAAGGCATGGGCGGCCGCAGCAGGCACCGAGCTCTACACGATCGCCCCCGATACGCATATGTCGAGCAA
>Ga0208975_1000354_pt1 | contig 22927 bp, 25 predicted proteins | sample GreLakmeER78MSRF_FD_187700 | JGI IMG/M metagenome (GOLD analysis project Ga0208975, IMG submission 187700) | Freshwater lentic microbial communities from great Laurentian Lakes, MI, USA - Great Lakes metaG ER78MSRF (SPAdes) | ecosystem: Environmental > Aquatic > Freshwater > Lake | place: Great... | reverse complement strand
GTCATGGCAGATTCAACAGTCACAAATCAAATAGGCTTTGCGCCTGAAATTGCCCCGTTTGCAATAAGCAATTTAGAAGCTGCAAAGACAGCGGTAGCTGCCCCATACCAAAGCTATGCTGACTGGGCTAAAAAATACGGTTTAAGCGGAGATCAGGTTGCGGCTTTTCAAGATTTACAAAAAACCGCTTTTGGTACAGCAAAGGGTTTAACCCAAGACCCTTATTCGCTAACATCCGCAGGCGGCTTGGAAGACTTGGCGCAACGAGCAGGTCAATTAAATTACCAGCCAAACCAGTTCAACGCACAACAAGTTGGCACACAAAGTTTTACTGGGCAAGGTACAGCCGACCAGTATATGAGCCCCTACATGCAGAGTGTGGTGGATATTCAGAAACGCGAAGCGCAACGACAGGCAGGCATCCAAGGAACCCAACAGCAAGCCCAAGCCGCTCAATCGGGAGCTTTTGGCGGAGCGCGTGACGCAATCATGCGTGCTGAGCGTGAGCGCAATCTTGGTACTCAGATGAACGACATTCAGGCGCAGGGTAGCCAAGCAGCCTATCAGCAGGCGCAACAACAGTTCAACGCAGAGCAGCAGGCCCGGTTAGCAGCACAGCAATCAAACCAGCAGGCGAATATGAACGCGCAACAACAGGCGGAGCAATCCAAACAGTTTGGCGCTAACTACGGACTTCAAGGTACGCAGACAGGCTTACAAGGCTTCTCAGCGCTTGGCTCTCAAGGTCAAAACCTGTACGGCCAGACCACAGGCAACATGAACTTGCAGAACGCTTTGGGCACTCAGCAGCAACAGCAGGTTCAGAATATGCTCAATGTAGGAAATCAAAACTACATGGCCGAGCAGAACTACCCCTACAAGCAGATTGGCTTTATGTCAGACGTTGTGCGCGGTGCGCCCCTGTCAAATCTGGGTTCCGAGCTTTACAAAGCGCAGCCTTCGACATTTAACCAAGTGGCGGGTCTGGGCACGTCCCTGTTTGGCGCTACTATGAAAGCCAAGGGCGGCTCCATCAAGTCTAAGAAACCCGCTGGACTCGCAGCGCTCCTCATTCACGGAATGAAGTAAGGAAACACATGTCAGTCGCTACACCCAACATAGACCAGATGGTCGCTCGGCTTACCCAGTTAAGCCCCCAGATGCTGCAACAATACGCGGCACAGCACCAGAACGACACGATGGCCTTACTTGCTGCTAAAGCAGCTAGCGACGCGCAAAAGAAAATTATGTCTGCGGGTAAACCCCAACAGATGGGTATTCCCCCTAAAGTAAACGAGCAGGTCGTGGAATCTATTGCACAACCACAGGCTCCACAAGCGCCAATGCAGAGTATGCAGGCTCCACAAGCAGCGCCACAGGCTCAGGGTTTACCCGAAGATTCAGGCATCGCGCAGCTTCCCGCCCCGAATATGCAGGGCATGGCAGGCGGCGGCATCGTGGCTTTTGCTGGCGGCGGAGTTAACGACGCTGAGACTTTTGTGGACTCTTTGGGAATAGAACGCAACGCCAGAACCGGCGACCCTGTTAAGTCCATGTTTCAGCGCATGGGAGAGTTTCGTGATCGGGAGCAAGCCAAAACAGCAATGCCTGCCGTCCCTGTAGCCAATGCCGCAGACCAAAGAATGTTGCGCCCCGCCCTAGCGCCGATTGCTGCTTTGGCTACTGATGAGCGTCCTTATACGGAACGTAACTTAGCAACCCGCCAGCCCGGGGTTGCGAGTCTTGCAGGTAAGGTGGATGCCCAAGCGCCTGCCGGACCAAAACTAAAACTAGACGGTTCGGGTGCTGGCGGTTCAGGTACCCGTGCCCCCCAAGGCGGCGATTTAACTTCGCTACTCAAAAAAATACAGGCTGCACAAGGCGAACCTACAGACCCCGAAGCAGCTTCCCGCAAGCAACTTCAAGCGTCGGCAGAGGCTATGGCCGGGAAAGAACTTGCAAATGCCCAAACAAGCAAAGAAGGTCTGGCTGCGCTGCTCGGTGGTAAGGAGTCCCGCATCAAAGGGCGTGAAGACCGTGCTGAAAAGTCTGAAAACCTGAACACCAAGATGGCGGTCATAAACGCTGGTTTGGCGATGATGCAGTCCACAGGCCGGGGCCTAGCAGGTATTGCCGAAGGTGCTACCAAAGGCATGGGCATGTACGCCGAAGGCTTGAAACTCACTGCGGCCGAGCGCCAGAAAATCGAAGACGCTAAGGATTCTTTTGACGAACTTCGGTTTAACTCTGAAAACATGAGCCGAAAAGACATTACTGCCGCAGAAAACAAGATAACCAACGCCGCTAATATAACCATTCAAGCCGGTATGGATGCGCGTGATAAAAATCGAAGTGAAAAACGTGAGGATTCCAGTAAGGTTTTTACCGCAGAAGCTGCTGCACAACAAGGCGCTTTAAACCGTGCCGCCCAGATACAAGCTGCTGGTATGCCTAGCGGTCAAATGCAGTTGGCTGCGGCACTGGGTAAGGGCGATATAGAAGCCGGTATGCGCAAGATAACCGAAATTGCGGCAGGGAAGTTCAGCATACAACAAGCGTATGCAGACCACCTTAAAGCCGCAGGGCCGGGAATGGGTATGACACCGCAGGATTTTGCAGCGGCGATGAGAGCTTTTACACCGCCTAAACCAACAACAAAACCTAGCGGAACTGCCTTTGATTAAGGCATAATACGCACAGCCCCCGGCGAGACGGATGCGCCGGGGTTTTATTTACACCGTAAAAATACACTGCTATGCCACAATACCTCCCCCTTCCTGATGGAAACTCCGTAACAGTACGCGAGGGGGAAACTCCCGCAGAAGCGTGGGAACGTGCGCAGCAGATGTACCCTGCAAGTTTTGGTGCACCAAAAGCCCCCGAAGAACAACCCAAGTCCGGGTTTATGCCTTCTATCAAGGGGGCAATTTCTGATTTAGCAAGTTCTGGCGCAGCCCTAGCTGGGCGCACTGGCATCATGGGACTTCCAGAAGCAGAGAAGTTCATTGCTGGGCAAGAAGCTTACAAAAAGAAAACGTACGCGCCAACTACAAAAAGTTTTACAGAAGACCCACTGGCTAATATCGCTGAATTGGCGGGGGGTTCTTTACCATACGTGGTGGCCCCGTTAGTTGCAGGTGCTGCAATTGGCTCTGCTCCCGTAGCAACGGCGTTAGGTTTGGGTTCCGCAGGCGCAACGGCATTAGGTTTAGGTGCCGCAGGTTTGACTTCTGCAGGGCAGTTCACTGGCTCAAACTTGTCTCGTCAGATGGCACCGGGCGAAGGCATGGCAAAAAAGAGCCTTGGCGAAACCGACCTCACCAATGCCGCGCTAGCGTCCATCCCTATGGCTGCGCTAGATGTCTTCAGTTTGAAGATGATCCCCGGAATTGGCAAAATGTTCGAGCGCGTGGGCGTTGACCTGTCCGCTAAAGCAGCGCAGGACTTGGCTAAGGAAGGTATTAAGAAAACTGCGACCGACTACTTCTTTGCTACCGGTAAAACAATGGGTAGAGAAGGTCTGACCGAAGCAGGTCAGCAAGTATTTGAGCGTATGCAGGCTGGTTTGAACCTCACTGACCCTGCTGCCCGTGCAGAGTATTTTGACAACTTCCTTGGCGGCGCTGTCCTTGGCGGTATCTTGGCCCCTGCAGGCCGCTATGTTGAACGTGGGCAAGAACAAGGCCGGTTCGACCAAAACCAACGCGATGCGCAGAAGCAACGCAGCCTCGAAGAGTCCCAAGCCAAAGCCGAAGCCGCCGCAAAACTAGAAGCCGAACGCCAAACCCCCGAGTATGCGCTTGAGAAACAACAGGCATACCAAGCCGCGAAGCAGCGAGAGACCGAACTGCGTGCTCAACTACACAAGGGCAGCAAAAAAAACAAGCTAACTGAAGAGCAGAAACAAGAAAACAAAGAAACTACGCGGCAGTTAAATGAACATGCCGCTGTGTTGTCGGATGCTAACTCTGAGTACCGCCGTGTAACGCAGTTTTTACCTACGGACGTAACCCCCGTTGTTGCAGAAACCGAAGCTACTACCCCCGTAGTTGCAGAAGCAGAAGTCACTACTCCCGCAGTTGACCCACGCCAGCAATTAGCAGACATTAACGCCCAGATCGAAGCGCTTCAAACCCAAGCGCAGGATGCTACCCCTGAACAGTTAGTTGCTCTAGGTACACAGCATGCCGATTTGGTAAGCCAGCTTGCCCCATTACAAGTTGCAGTTGCAGCACTTCCACCTGCGCCGCCCGCTCCCCCAACACAAGCGCAAATTACCGCCCAGCTTAAACGCACCACCACAGCCATGAACAAGGCTAAGGAGCAGGGCGACCTTACCAAAGCCGGTAAGTATGCTGCGACTTTGCTCGAGTTACAGAAGCAGTTGCAAGCCCCCGAAACTGCCGTTGTAGCTACTCCCGAAGATACGGCCGCAACGACAGAAGCTGAACCGAGCGCTAGTCAACCTGCTGGCCCTACACCACTTGCACCCTACACAGGTATTACAGAGCAGAGCTTGATGTTCCCGGAAACAGAACAAGCTGAATCGGTACTTAATGTCGGTCAAGGCAAACAGCCTGATAAGTCTCGTATTGAGTTAATTGCCCAGTTCCAAGCAGCCAAGCAGGTGCGCGATCGTTTGGGTATGCAAAACGCCATCGAGAAAATTCGTGTCTTGGATGAGCGCTCAAAGGCACGCTCCGCAGAAGCCCGGGGTAAAGGTGTTCCTCAAGGGGAGTTGTCTAAAACCATCCCTGAAATGCTTGGGCAGAAACTTACCGCTACGGGTTCACAAGCCCCTTCACGGGAGTTAGTTAACGCGGCTAAGGTAAAAACAACCCCTGTAATACTGCGTAAGCAAATTGCCAACTTACCAAACCGGCTTTCTCCAGAGTCCGAGCAGTTGGTGGGCCGGGTACTAGGTAGCTTTGACGAGTTCACTGCTGACCAAGACCGCATGCAGCTTACTGCGGGTTGGTTAAACGACCTCCGTACTGGGGTTCAGACTGCACGTCAAAACGATGTTCTTGCTGAAATGAACCGGCTTGATGCGGCCAAACAACCCGAGCAAGACAACGTGTTCGGTGAAGAACTACCTATCCCAACAGAGCCTAGCAAACTTTTGTCCAACCCTGCTACCGATGAAAAAGCAGGGCCACCAGCACCCGAGCGCAAACCAGCGCCCGTGGTCACCAGTACGCTTACTGAGCGCGAAGCCGCAGATGCTGCCCAACGCAAAGCTGAAAACGAACGTGTAGAACGCCTTGCCGCTGTTCCCGGCGAGTCTGTTTCTTTTGAAGCGTACCGCCAAGCCGTTGCAACTTTAGCCGAAAGCACCCCGCGACTAGAAGAACTTAGCCTCAAAGCTGCCGACGAAACCCTGCCAAAGACTACACGCGATAAAGCCAATCGGGAAATTAAAAAGTTAAGCCTTGCCCGTAAGTTTTTGGAGTCTACTGGGGAAGGTACTGGAGAACTGCGTCTTCAAGCCGAAGAAGAGATGGCGGCGTTAAAAGAAAAAATTGAAAAGCAAAAGCAGTCTGTAGCGGAAAAGCCCACGGCATCGCGTAAACAAGAGTTATCCAAATCTAAGCGCCGTGAAAGAGAACTGACCGCGCTACTCAAAGGGTTCAAGGCCCGTGCACAGAAGACCCCGATTGAGACTACCTCTGATAAAGCGGTTGCGGCTAAAGAAGCCCGTGCAGAAAGGTACTTAAAGACGCAGCAGGAGTTGGAGACCAAGGGTGAAGTTACGCCTGAGATGGAGGCTTTGCTAGAGGTAATCAACGACCCACAAGCCTCAAAGTTTGATAAGTCTGAAGCCCAGAAGCAGTACAACATGTTGGCTACCCAGCGGTTGCCTGCCCGCAAAATAGGCCCCGTTGTCCGTAAGGCGCAGGCTGCGGGCAATATCCGCACAGGTGAAGGCGGCGAAGCTGGCACTGAGATACGTCGTGTCAGCCCCGGAACTAAGCCAACTCAAGGCGGCGCTACCAAAGCTCCAACGCCTAAACGCGCAGTTAAAGAAGCCAACAAAACGGCTGAAGAGAAAATTGCTACCAACTTACCGCTGACTAGCGCCGACATTAAGATGGTAGCGCTGCAACAACACTACTCGTTGTTTGAAGCCGCGCAAAACATGCGCCGCAACATAGATCGTGTCATAAACGAACTCCAAGAGAAGATGGCTTACGCTGCCAAGGCAGCAAGTCCGTCCGAGAAAAACAGTTTGTTGCGTGCAGAACGGCAAGATAAATTAGACGGTCTAAAAGTTCTAGCAGCGATTGCTAAAAACAACGAAGATAAGCTCGCCAAAGCGTACACCAAAAAGGGGCCTGCAGACGTTGAAGAAAAGCCTGTTGCAAGAAAGAGTCGGACGCAAAGAGTTATAGACGAAACGCCTACCCTGTACCGTACCAAGACCAGCGAAGGCGCGGGCATGAAGGAGCAGGAAGTGGCGCGTCTGGCTGACCGCATCACAGCGAACTGGACAACTATTCCTGAAATCGTGGTTGTGGCTACAGAAAAAGGCTTGCCGCTCAATATCCAAGAGCAAGCCAAACGCGACAACATGACTGGGAAAATACCCGGCCTGTACGATACCGAGACCAAGAAGGTTTACTTGGTAGCTGAGAACCTGCACACAGGCGAAGACGTGGCGCTTACTGTTGCTCACGAGATCGCAGGCCACTTTGGTTTGCGTGAAATGCTTGGCGGTGAGTACACCAAAGAGATGAACGGTATCTATAACGGCAACAAGTCTGTGCGTACGGCGGCTGATGCAAAAATGCGAGCCAACGATCAGCTATCCAAAGAAACTGCTGTTGAAGAAGTGCTGGCTGATATTGCTGAGACTGGCCCAACTGCCGAACAAGAATCGGTTTTGCGTCGTATCTACAACGTATTTAAACGGATGCTTGCTCGTGTCTCTCGCGCTAAGTATGTGTCCGATGAAGAAGTGCGCCAAGTAGTTGCAAACGCACGGCACTATGTTCAAACAGGTGAAGGCGGTCGGGGCGGTGAAGTTGCTGTTGAGCAAGCCGTATTCCGCGCCGCAGACTACAAGTCTGACGATGCCCTTTCCAAACTGGCGCAGGTTGCAGTAGCCCAACCAAAAACATTTTTGCAGAAAGCACGCGCTAGTTCCAACATTGCGCTTGAGGCTGAGATGGAAACGGCCAACATGCGGGCAGGACTTACCACCGCGCTCGAAAACTCTGTAAAAGACCCGCGTACTATGGGTAGCACTAAGTTGTTCCGTCAGGCCATTTTTAGCATTACCGCTGCGGATCAGAGTATGCCTATCGTAAACATGGCGATTGGTTCGGGCCCTCCCATAATGTTTAAGGATGAAAAGGGCTACTACTCAGTAGGTAGCTCTATGAAAGACCCTGCCACGGATATGTTTGCGTCTATACAAAATATCCCTGACCGCTACGGTAACGCCGAAGCCAAGCAGGGTATGGCGCATACGTACATGATTGCCCAACGTGCCACGAACAAAGGTTTGTCTAAGCTAGATACGGGCGCTATGGGTATTACCGAAGAGCAAATTAAAGCCGCGATGGATGCCGTTAACGCAGACCCCGAGTTAAAGGCAGCGCTGGAGGAGACCCGCAGGCTGTATAACGCTTACAACAAGGGGATGATTGAGTGGCTTGCTACACCACAAGTAGCCGTTCTTACTCAGGCTGAGGCAAAAGAGTTTTTGAAGGACGAGGACTATGTTCCTTTCTACCGCATCTTGCCTAACGGTACTGCTGAGCTTGTATTTGGCGGTGAGAAGACCATAACTATTGGCGACATCAAGCACCAACCGTACCTTGCCGAGTTAAAAGGCGGTGACGCTAAGATCATGCCGTTAAACGAGTCTGTCTTACGTAACACTATGCTGCTGGTTACAAAAGGCATGACCAACATGGCGCAGAAAAACATAGCCTACGCTATGCAAGCTGCTGGGGAAGGCCAAGGCGCTAACGGCTCCAACCTTATGCCGATACATAAAGGAAAGGGTTCAGATGATTCCAGCATTATTCGTTGGACTCAAGAGCCTGACCCGAAAGACCCTAAAGATACGGGCGACCGTTGGTTACGCGTACAGACAAACGACACCATGTTTGGGGGTATTCCTGCTGAACTCATCATCAAGAGTATGGAAGGCGTACACCTTACGCTGCCTGCGTTCTTGAAATGGGGCGGTATTGCAGGTGACCTATTGCGTTCTGGCATTACCCGCACACCTATTTACTTGGCCCGCCAGTTAATCCGCGATCCGTTTGCAGCTACGGCTACGGCAGGTTTGGACTACGGCCCGATTACAGCCATTTTCAGAGCTAATAAAGAGTTCTTGAAGATGACTATGGGACAAAGCGAAACAGGCGCAAAACTAATTCAAAAAGGTTTGGTGCAAAGCGGTATATTTGACGGCAGTCCTTCTGACACATCGAAAATGCTGCTACAGTTTTCTGGCGGCAAAGACCTTAGCTTGCTAGGAAAACTGTTCAAAGGTGCGGATAACTTAGCCATTAAAGCTGACGCTGCTACCCGTGCGCTGATCTACGATAACGCTATCAAAAATGGTTTGTCTCAAGCCGAAGCAGACCACGCTGTTCGGGAGTCAATGAACTTCTACAAGCGCGGTCTGTCACCTACCATACAGTACGCCAGCCGGATGATACCGTTCTTCAACGCACAGATTCAGGGTCTGAGCGTGTTGTTCAAGGCAGCGCGGGGCAATATGCCGTTCGATGAGCAGTTGAAGATCAGGAAGAAATTCATCAACAACGCCATGATGCTGACTGGGTTCGGCATTGCTTACGCAATGGCTATGGATGATGACGAGTACTACAAGAACGCCAAGCCTAGAGATAGGTATAGCAACTTCTTCATACCTTTGCCGGGTGTGGATGAGCCTATTAAGATACCTATCCCCTACGAGTTTGGTTGGTTCTTCTCCGCTGGCGTTGCTGCCGCTGACGCAATTAAGGGTGAGGTGAACACGCCGCAGCAACTGCGTGCCTTGAAAGACATGTTCGTGGGCGCTATCCCCGGGGGAAGCAACTTGGGCATGCCGCAGATTATTAAACCTATTGCAGAGGTGTACGCCAACAAGAGCTTTTTCTCTGGCAACGCAATACTGTCCACGCGTTTAGAAAAACTAGACCCCGTGGCACAGTACAACGCTAACACTACCGAGTTGGCTAAGTGGTTTGGGCGTATGGTTCCCGGACTGTCCCCAGTTCAGCTTGAGCACATTGTGTCCGGGTACTTGGGTCAGCTACCGCTTATGGTTGCCGCTTCTGCCGACAGCCTGTTTGCCAAGGACAGCAGCATTGAGGAGCCAACCCGTAAGTTATCCGAGATGCCGTTGATTGGCAGTTCCTTCCAACGCAAGTATGGCGGTGAAGATGCGGATGTTGTGTACAAGCTGGCAGACGAGGCGTTGCAAGCCAAACGTACCTTCGACAACTACCGCAGCACAGGGAAAATTGAAGATGCCAAGGAGTACTTGCAAGACCACCGCGCAGAAATACGGGTGGCTCCTATGGCTATGCAGTACCAGAAGGTCATGGGGCAGATACGCAAACAGGAAAACATTATTCGGGGGTCTAGCCTAGATGGGGATGCCAAGGCAAAGCGTATCGAAGAACTGAACAAGCAGCGCCAGCTACAGTCTGAACGCTACATGAAGGCTATACAACGCGCCGAGGCAACCTAAAAAAGTAAACGCCCGTAAACCCTTCTTGGATGCCTTCCTTAGCTTGGGCATCGAATACACGAAGGAACACGGCGCGTTTCAAACCTTCTTCACGCGTAGCTGCGGTATCGAGGCAGGGGACAAAAAACCCCTGCCCCTTCTTTACCTTTTCCCACGGGTAGTTAATCTTCAGCGTCATCTTCTATCAAGGGCCGTGTGATCTTGATCGCCGTTACCCGCATGGCGGGGCCCGTCGTTTTCCCCATCAAGTCCTTACGCGCTATATACGACACCCTCATCTGCGGGTGAGCTTCCAACTGCTTCTTAAAGTCCGTGTAACCGAAACTCATGGAGGAGCAGAAGGTGCGCAGTACACGCTCCTCAATATACAAATCAGAGCAATTAACCGTGACCCCGTTCTCTACACGCCCCTGTACGGCCGTTCGGGTTGTATTTTTATCTATCACCGCCCCGTCTCCCATAGCAGAAAGCACACCTCCGGTATCACCGTAGTTGACGATGACGAAGCTGCCGTAGTTGTCGCGGATAAAGGCGTTGAGGATGTCTTCGGCATCCCGCTTGTTGCCGTGCATAGCCTTACGCATGACCTCGATACGCCTGCCGAACGCTGCGATGATCTCCTTCATAGGGAAGTTGGCAATCCCTGCGTTGTTGTCGCTCATCAGGATACCGGCCGCAATCGCAGTACCTACGCCAGCCATCCAAAACCGCTCGTCATTGGTAGCGTCGTACTCGGTATACATCTGCCGAACCACCTCGGGAACCAGAGACACCAAGCGTTCGTAGTTGTCCACCATGTGCTGCACCAGCATATCGCCAGCCACGCCGTAGTTGTGCGCCAAGGACTTGATAACCTCAATCTCGGCAGGAGTCCAAGTAAGTACCTTGTCCATATCGAACTCGATTACCCGGCGAATCTCACCTTCCGAAGCGTGCTTGCGTGTGCCAAGCAGCGTGTCGATCACGTAGGTATTGGACGACATGATGGCGTTGGACATCCAAGTAGAGTTGTTCAGGCGCTCTTTGTTGGAGCCGGACTCCATACGCTCCTTGCCGCGACCCTCGGTCATATCCAGTAGGAACTCGGAGAACCACTCAGGAGCCGCACGGTTCTTGCTGGTGATCTCGTCTGTAATCAAAGGCATGCTGTTGAGCAACCCCAAGCGCTGCTGCATGGCTACTGGCGAAGTGCTTTTACCTGTGCGGTAGTGGACTGGGTGTCCCCACACGGATGCTGCACCTTCCAATGCCAAGGACTTACCCGTGCCTGAGTACGTTGACGCACAGTGGAAAGTCATGCCGTAGATGCCAGTGAACTTCATCAGCGGAGCGCCAGCGCCCACCAAGACGATCGCCAGTTGATCCCACAGCTTATGCTTGATAAGCATATCAATCACATTGCGCCAACCCTGTATGCTGCCCGTGGGCTGCGTGTTGTTAACAATGTTTTCTAATCCCGCCATAGGTACGGTTACAGGCATTGCGTTTTGGGAGTAGATTTTCCCTGCGTACACAAAGGTGTTGTCCTTCTGCCAGCCGCAACTATCGGGTACTCGTGTTGGTGCTTTTTCTGTTGACATTTTTTCTACACTCGCTCTCACATAAGAAAATAAGTTTTGGTCATTCCCCGCGCCAAACGATGCAATCACGTTTTGGTTAGCAAGGCTCTTCATGGTGTCGTCTTTACTGACGACGGCTTTCTGGGCTACGGTTACTGTCTGCGCTCCCTCGGGGCGAAGCGCCAGCATATGAATCACATGCTCACCGTTGCTTACAAGGATGTCCACAGGGAACAAGTCGTAAGACAGCAGCAAGACCTGCCGCTTATCTACCGTGCCGTCCGGCCCTTCGGATTCTTTCTCTGCAAAAATCCCGCCGTGTTTACCGTAGGCGTACCCTTTGGGTGCTTCAGGGCGCAAGACGTTGCGCACCTTTTCTGCAACTCCGGGGGCTATCACCTCGATCTGCTTCTCCTCAGTTACCAGCGCTACTTCACGGCCTAGCATCAAGGGGTTTGTAATCTTCCCCCAATGTGAGCAGCTAGTGCAAGTGCCGGGGTTCTCTGAGTCGAATTTCGTGCATGGATATGGCCCTTTGATCTCAGCCAATTTCGTACGCATCCTGTCTTCATCGTAGGGGTGCAGGCTACTGAGCCACAACGATGCCTTCTCGCCGTCAACACACTTCTGAGAAATACTAAGCATGCCGCGCCACAGCGGTTCCATACCGTCATCACCTGCATGAGTGGCATAGAACTCCAACTGCCCGCAACCCTTACCAGCCTTAGTCGCTTTGAATATGTTGCTGAACTTCGTTACGCTGTTTGGGAATAACTGCACCGTCGAAGTTGTAACTGCCTGCGCAGGTCTTTGTCCGGGTAGTGCCAGCGCCATGCTCGGCTTCGCTTGCACCTTCAACTCAAACGCTGTACCGATCAACTGCGATTCCAACAAGTCGCGTATGTCATCAAGCGAAAAGTAATCGCCCTCGTTCATAAAGCGCACATTGGTTTCGCCGCGCACCTGCTTCTTGGCTTTGAACCCCGTGTTAATTGTTGCTGGCACACGCAACACACGAGAAGCGTCACCCGTCACCGTTGGGTCGATGCCCAGCTTCTTAAACAAGCACAGGCGTTTGAACGACTCAGCCACAGGCTTCCACTCGTCGATGCTCACAGCTTCCTTCAAAGGCCAGTAGGCATGCACACCACCGCCGGATGCAATAAGCCACGGAGCACCTAGCGCATCCAATCCAACTTCGGCAGAGAAGTCCATGATGGCATGCGCCGCAGCTTTCGCCGACGGATATGCCTTGGTAGTAATCACGCCTTCAGCGTTGGGGATGTCCTTCGGGTGGTTGCAGTCCACGTCAATAGCAATGCACTTGACCATGCGGCTGTTGGAAGCTACACGGCTGTCGTCATTTCCAAACGTACCCAACGCAAAGTAGATGTCCAGCTTTGCTTTGTTCCATCGGTTTATCGGGGCACGTACATCTTCCAGATCGGTAACATAGATATGCTCTTTCTTCTTAGTCAGTTCCGCCACGCAATACCGCCCGTTACCGGGAGGTGGCAGGACCGCCGCCATAAATTCAAGCGGGTCCATAGGATTCCTTGGGGTGGGATTATTTTTTGTCTACGATGGCTGCAAAGCGAGCGACTACTTCTTCTACCCATGCTGCAGGTAGCTGTGATGTAGCGTATAGCGTTACATAGTGCACGACTTCTTTGTCGGTAAGTGTGCGTGGGCTCAAGGTTTCAAGTTGTATTCTTTGCATATTTTTCTCCAAGCCTCATCTGCTGTTTTTGATGTGGACATTATTTGTAATAGGAACTCGGCACGATTTTGGTAAGCGACAAAAATATCCTTACCCTCAAACCAGTTGTAAACGGTTTGGCGTGTTACCCCGAGCGCGTAGGCAATCTTAGTCACCGGAAAATCTAAGTGGATAGCCCAACGTGCAAGCTGGTTCCCCGTAGTCTTCGGTGCCTTAGCTACCAAGTCGATGATTTTCTGTGAATAGGCCATAGTGTTAGGTGGGGGTACTTGCGGTGCTCTCCTTGTGAACGGCACCAGTTTATTGGTAGAGAGCGAGGCGTCTCCCGCTTTCCCCCCGATTTAATTACTCTGCCGTGTGCATCTCCGCTTTCGCGGTTGCATACGCATGGGCGGCTTCCTCAATAGTGTTGAAGTAACCGAGCGAATAGCGTTCTCCTTTGGCACCAATCTGCGCATGGAATTTATCTCCTGCTTCGCATACGCCCAGTACACCTGTTTTGTTATTCCGCATGGCTCCCTTACGGTTCCACCCGTTTTCCGCAACAGACACATCCCGCAAGTTCATGACTCGGTTATCACTAGGGCAACCGTTGATGTGGTCAATCTCGGCGGTAGGCCACAGACCGTACGTCAACAGCCACGCAAGGCGGTGCGCCTTGAACTCGTAGCCGAGTAGACGGATACGAACGTACCCCTTAGTGTCGATACGGCCCGTAACGGCCCCAGCGCTGCGTTTGTGTCCGTTCACTTTATGTGTGAACAGGCCCGTCTGGGGGTCATACGCTAGAAGTGCTGCCACTTCTTCGCGGGATACCTTAGTGTTGTACTGTTTCATGGTTTCTCCAAAGTAAGGCTATTCGTCATCCCAGTCAGCCACGATGTTGGCTAGGCTGCTCTTACCTGCTGGCACTGCTGTTGCCTTGGGCGCTGCTTTGCGAACTTCGGGTTCGGGTGCTGTGTCTTCGGCTTCGTCGTCGTCTTCCACCACCGCAGGTGCTGGCTTAGCTTTCGCTCGGGTCTTTGGTACGGGTGCTGGTGCAGGGGCTTCGTCTTCCTCTTCCACCACCACTGCAGGGCGCTTGCCTTCGAGCTTCAAAGGTGCGGCTTTTGCGCCATCGGTTGCCGAGGCTGTCATCACAACAGCCTTCATAGCGTCAGCGGACTGCGCTTGCTCTTTAACGATCTCGTACTCGTCATCTGTCAACCAACGGGTAGGAGCGAAGTGCAGCTTGGGGGACTCCGACTTGGTGTCGAACTTCATGCGGGTCACGATCTGCTCGGGGTTGATAGGAGGGTTCTGCGCTGCAAGGTAACGTGCAAACGCTTGCAATGGGCGCTTGTCGCCTTCTTCTTTACCAAACACCGATGTTGCTGGCAACACCATCTGCATCACTGAACCGCTTGGGTCGTTCTCCAACACCACGGCCAGACGCTGCTGGTAGCGGCAAGCACGGCTGTTACCTGTACCTGAACCCGCTTGGTTCTGTGGGCAAGCCATGCAGGTGATGGACTGCTTTGCCTTGGAGCTTGCGTCAGGCTTCTCGCCATCGTTAGACCAGCAGTCAGGTGCAGCGCCAGCGGCATCCTTGTCATACGCAGCAGCGTAGAACTGACGGCCTACCTTAGCGGCGGCTTTAATGATGATGACATCCAAGTGGCGGTCTTCGATGGATGTGACTTCCTTGCCATCTGACATCAAGCGGAACACGCCGCCTTTAATCGAGATGCGCTTGCCTGCGGATGCACCACCGCCACCTGTTAGGGCACGGGCTGTATCGGACAACTCGTTGTTACGAGCGAAAGCTGGTACTTGCGATGCGTTAAACGCTACTACATTACTCATGGTAATCTCCTTACTTGCTGGTTGGTTTAGTTACTCGGATTTCAAAATCCGAAAAAGCGTTTAGTCCGGGAGGGACTAGGCCGGGGTTCTCTTCGAGGAAGGTAATCATGTTGGTCTGCGCAATGCGCTTCTCAAGCAAATCAACCACCTCATGTTCAATTATGAATTTCTTGAACGAGTCCCAGTCTTGTGTCGAATACCGTGTCTTGTTAATCATGGACACGGTTCCAAACTCGGTTTGAACAGACTTAACGCCAAGCGCTTTCATCTGATCTTTCATAGCAAACTTTAGCGTGTCTTGCTTCTCTTTCAACAACTCGACCTTGGTGTCATAGTCCTTGGTCAGTGTATCAATTTCCGTCTTGATCTTGCGATAAATACGGGCTAACTTATCCATCGGGATGATGTCTTCTTCCATTTTGCTTTCTCCTTATTATGTCTAGCGTTTGACAAGTGTACATGAGTTTTTGGCTTTGCAATATCCTTTCTTAAAAATTTATTTCGTTCTCAAACATGCGCGTAAGCAAAGAGTTATCCACAACCTTGGAGCTTAAAGCTGTGAACATCTTCTTCTCTATCGGGCTACCTTCTATGTGGATAACTGTTACCTTATCCGCGTTCTGCCCCTTGCGATCGGCACGAGCTATGCACTGTATGTACTGCTCAACAGACATCAACGGCCCATAAAAAATTACCGTGTCAGCGGCTGTTAGGGTAATCCCGTGTGCCGATGCTTGGGGCTGCATAACCAGCACCTTTGGGTCTTTCTCATTTTGAAAACGGCGGATTGTGTCCGCACGTTTGTTGGGTGTCACGCCGCCGTGTATGCACTCTGTGTTGATGCCCTTCTTTAGCAGGTGATGGTAGATGCTGTCGATGCTGCTGCGAAACAATGCAAAGATCAGAACCTTGCGATCTGTCTCGCCCAGAATCTCTTCGAGCACCGCCAGCCTTGGTCCAGCGTCAAACTCCACCACGTCCTTGTCATCTGTATATACAGCGCCGCATGAAATCTGTAGCAGCTTGGATACCACGGTGGCTGCGTTGACTGCGGTGATCGCCTCGCCTGCCGCTTGTATAGCCATGCGCTCTTTCAGTATGTTGTAGTACTTCGTTTGCTGCGGGGTCAAAGGTACTATGCGGGTCATGGTCAGCACAGGGGGTAAGTCCAAGCACTGCGCCTTGGTAAACCGAATGGCTGGCTGCAACGCCTCGTGTACTAGCTGCGGGGCTTGGGGCTTGGGCCCCCACTTGAACATCGTGATCTTGTTCATCACCATATCTCGCCAAGCGGTAAAGAACTTGGGGATGCCGTTGGGGTTAACCAACTTAGCCAAGCCGTACGCATCCACAGGGGACTGCGATGCAGGTGTGCCCGTCATCATCCACAGGTGTGTGTTTGGTTTGATGATGCTGTTGAGCGCCTTCCAACGCCGTGTTGTCGGTGTCTTGTATGCGTTCGCTTCGTCAACAATAACCAAATCAAAGCGACCGTCGTTGTTGATCTCGTTGGCAATCAGGTTAAGCCCGTCGTAGTTGGTGATGACGAACTCGTAGTCCTGCTGCACCATCTCGATACGGCGTGATGCTTGTGTGTGATGCGCCACGATAGCGGAGCGGTGGATGATGCTGTTACTGAGGTCACCCAACCAAGCGCTCTGCATGATTGACAGCGGGCACAGTATCAACACACGGCGGATTTTGCCGATGCTCATAAGGTAGTCTGCTGCCCACAAAGCGCTCAGCGTCTTGCCTGTTCCCGGCTCGCTAAATACAAACGCCTTGCGGTTGAACGTCAAGAACTCTGACGTATCGCGCTGGTGTGACATAGGCTTGTACTTGCCCGGCCACTTGTAGCGGTAACTAATAGGCGAAGGTACATCTTTGACACCTAAGTTTCGTAGTACCTTAACCTCTTCCATACCGAAGTAAACCAATATCTCATACGTCCCATTGCTTTCCGATAGGACTTTATGTTTAGGTATTAGGTTGTACTTGGTAGGGTTTCTGGTTTTGAATAAAAGCGCTTTGTTGTCGATTACTTGCATTTGCTTCTCATGTTTTTATTTGATGCTGTGGTCGCTTTTTCTAGCGTACGACCTGTTAGCTGTTGCGGACTTGACTTGCAAATTACTGCGTGTCGTTGCACCGCCTTTGCTTAACGCCTTCTTGTGGTCAACGTCTTTGCCGTCGCCTTTGTGTACTAGCCCTTCTTTCTCAAGCATCGAGCGGGCTTTGTTGCGGGCTGCACGTTTCTTTTTGACTGCTGGCTTTTGATCGTACGCTGGATAAGCTGCGCGATCGGCTGGGTTTTTGTAAGGCATGACCGTTCCTTTAGTGTTTAGGGTGATTGAGACAAGTAGTTACTGGGCACCAAGGGCACAGCGGTGATGGCTTTGGATTCCATACACCAGTCTCATGCGCTTGTTCGATACGGGCAATACGCTGGCGGTATGACCACCACTCGGCATCGGCTTGGCTAACTACCATGCTGTGCTTGACCATATCATTTTTGACGACAAACAGCAATGCGGAGTTGACCTTACGGATGTGGGGAAAGTGCTTGAACACCATGATGGACATGAGCTTTAGCTGCTCCCTGTCAGGGTACTTGTTGTTCCCTGTCTTGTAGTCCACCACCCACGCTGTAAGGTTGTCGTCGTCGATGATAAGCAAGTCGGCAATGCCGCGTACCCACACCTCGGGACCAACCCACTTGCAGGGGACTAGATCGGTTGTAAGCGCCATCTGATGCTCAACGAGTTTGCGTCCGGGCTTCTTAGCCAGTGCATCAAGCGTTGGCTTAATGAACTCGAACTGCGCTGGCAAGTCCTTGCCTTCGCCGATGTACTCCTCTGCAGACTTGTGTAGCTCTGTTCCGTACAGGGTAGCGACCGTCTCGGTGAACTTGTACTTCTTGAGTACCCGCACCTCTTGGTACTTCTTAGGGCAGCTTTCGTAATCCTTGAGCGCGGAGTGCGACCAGACAACTTTAGTCATGCCTATTTACCAATCGCAGCTTTAATTTACACCAGTGCAGAAACAGAGGCCACCAGCAATGGGACATGGCATCCATACGTTTATACGTATCTGTAAGCTCGTTCATCGTTTCCATGTGCATCATAGACAAGCGCTCGTACGCTACCTGTATTTTGTCTTTTTCCATCAGAACCTCGCGGAGTCAATGGCTTTCGATAGCCGGTTAGCAAACCCAGTAACAAACACTTCGTCACGGTTGAGGTTGTGTCGCCCCATGTCGTGCAGAATTGCGTGAACCAACTCGTGCCAAAACGAATCCCTAACCTCTGCGCCTGCAAGCATACGACCCGTGTGTGGGTGACGCGATGCAATCGCAATGTGTTGGCTGTCGTAGTGGACATTACCTATGATCTTCTTGTCGAGCATGGCTTCCACGATCTCGACTGAATACATCTTCTTACCTACTCGCATGCGCCTTGGGAACTGCGCTTTTAGTTTTGTTGGCATAACTTCTCCTATTGGTTATGTGGTACTGCGTTAGCAGCATATGTGTTTCTGGTTTCGTACGTTACGTCGTGTGCGTCCCTAAAGAAACATGTGTCGCCATCGAAACGAACTGTCTTACCTCGGTACGTCCAAACAGACTTTTTAATCGCTGTTCCTTTTTCAACAAAGTCCGCACCTTCTTTGGTTATGTGCCACTGCCCATTTAAGCGGGTTCCGTCATCTCGGTATGACTGAGCAACTAAACCCCAGTAGCGCAGCTTTTGAAAGTTATCCCACTGGTTTCTTGTCAGACCAAGGTCTTTAATGTTAACGATGCCGTTGGCAATATGCAGTCGCCATAAACCTGTAGCCAGTGCTTTGCTAAAAGAGTGTTTGTACTCCACCATCTTTGCGTTGCAGTGCTCGCAGTGTTTATTATTTTTCATGTGCTTCTCCTATCCTTTTGCTAGTCCATATCTACGGTGCGCACCACCGTCAGCGGCTAGGGGAATCCCCGGCAAATACTTTGGCTCCATGACCATTTGCGCCAAGACCCAAGTCTTAGCGTAAGCAACCTGTTCATCAGGTACAACTGCAATCTGTTCGTCGTGAACAGTTCCAGCCACAAAATATTTTTTAGATACCCGTAGCATACCATCAGTCATGACGATCCGTGCAACTGCTTGCGTAACATTGTTGGTTACTTTCCCTGCGTACAGCTTGATAGCGTCGTCTCCGTACACCCAGTTGAACTTCTTTGTAAGGATGCCGTCAGCATCACGCTCGTACTGCTTGCGTAGGTTGGGGTACTTCAGGCTCATGCCGTTTGGCAGCACGATCTCCTCCTTGCGGAAGGTGAGGCACTTGTAGGTGTACTCCTCGCCCTCGTACAGGGATGAGTTGATAAGCCCCGAACACATTTCCCAAAACGTCACCACAGGATGCGCTGTTGCACGGTAGATGTCGATGATCTTCTTGGCAGTAACGCAGTGGATGACCAACTCTTTCATGGTGCAGATGTGCGGTATCTCCAGCAGCTTCTTGACGTTATCTTCCCAGCCCAAGAACTTGTCGATGTACGCTTGCGTAACGCCTAGCTGCCGTCCGTCTGCCTTGGTATAGCGTAGCGGTGGTGCGCCAAGGAACCCGACCAACAACTGTTGAGCGAACGATGCCCACCCTAGTCCGTACCCTGCACCAAGCAGAGCCGACTTCGCTGACTGGCGATGCACTGGATGGCTGTCCTTGGTCATGCCGGGGATGTTAAACATCTGCGCTCCGAACTGTGCGTAGGCATCCTGACCCGAACGGAAGATGCTCAGCAGGTCTTGGTAGTCCGCTAGCCACGCCAGCACACGCGGCTCGATCTGAGACAAGTCACCCACAACAAGCTGGTGTCCAACAGGAGCCATGATCGCCTTGCGTAGGAACGACCCACGCTTTAGGTTCTGCATGTTAATGGCGCTCCCCTTACTAGCCGTCCACCGCCCTGACAGTGCGCCGTAGTACGACAGCGGTACAGGTAGAGTACCCCGGCCTGCGATCTCAAGGAACCGTTGCGCTCGAGTGCGCTCGGTAGTTGACTTAACCTTGAGCCGTGCCTCGCATAGCGCAGCAGCATCCTCGTTGTCCCCGTTGAGCATGGCTTGGAACATAGCATCCGTCTTGGCAAAGGCAAAGTTCATACCAATAGGCTTAGGTGTCTTAGCCGTTGGTTTCTTTTTCTTCATAGGTGGTGTTATGCCTACGGCCTTCAACAACTCAGCGAACTGTCCGTTACTTGCCAGCGCAGCATCCGTCACACCAAGGCGTGTCAACAACTCCTCACGCTTTTCCTTCTCTTCTTCCAGCGCATTGACTAGCATCAGCTTGTCCAGCACCAAGCAAGGCTGCGTGTACATCTTCAAGGTCATGTCGATAAGGCGTAGTTCCGATGTAGGGTAGCCTGCCGCGAGTCTTTTGAATATCTGTTCGCAGAGATATACGTCGTGCTTACAATACTCAGCAAGTTCTCGTTCTGTCTCAGGCTCAAGGACACCCAATCCATCGGTAGAATATACGGCGTTCCCTTTTGGGGGAAGACCAAAATCGCTTGCAAGTTTGGCGAGGGAATTGCCAACCTCCACGCCGCGTAAAGCACGCGCCATTGATAAGGTGTCGAAGATGAAGCAGGGCTTGACTCCGTATCTCCAAGAGAGGACAGAGACATCAAATTGGGCGTTATGCGCCAAGATTGCTGTTCGCTCCCAGTTGTAGGTCGATAGGATTCGATGAAGCTCATCTCCTCGATACCATTGAGTAACTGCGTCGCTTCCGTATACATGGATGCAAGCTCCGAACGCTCTAAATTTATCATCACGTACATACTCCTCGTTTGTTATTTTCGACAGCGTGTACCCGCCTTTGCTGTCCCAATAGGTTTCAAAATCAATCGTCAGTATCTGATCGTATGGTGCGCTCATTGTTTTCCTTTTAATTTAATAGCCCGTTTTCGGGAGCGCCTGACATCATCTCTTCGTGCAACTTAATAGCGCACACGCCCATCAACTCGGATGCTTCCAACTCGTCCAAGTTAACCGCCATGATCTCCACATGACCTTCGTGCTTGACCACTATCAGCGCTCCGTTCTCATCACCAACAAAGCCGCGAGACAAGCGCTCAAACAAATAAATCATGGAGTCCCTGCGCTCGGGAGTCATCTGCAGTATGCGGCTCTCGATCAGCGTTCCAATAGCGTCGAACTCTTTTGCATCCATTCAATAACCTCCTTCACCTTGTAGACGTTAGTCTCGTTGATAACGGTGGCGTACCCGCCGTTCTTTAATATGGCTGCGATCTCCCGATCTTGCAGCGCTGTCGTCTTACCCTTACCCGCCTTGAGTTCAAACGCTACGAACGTACCGTCCACGCAGCAGATGATGTCGGGTATGCCAGCACGACCGAAGCCGTTAGCCGCAGGCATGAAGTAGTACACCCCTGCATCGTCGAGTATCTTCTTGACGGCCTTCTTTACAAGTCCTTCTGGTGTCATTTCTTAGCCCCTCGTTTTGGTTTAAGTGCAGCGATACCAGCATCCGGTTCATCCACGGCTTGGGGTTGTCGTTGTTCCATGAACTTGTCAGCTATATCAAACGCCGAGTCCACTATGCGTATGTCTTCTCGGCCACGCATCAGCAGCCCCGCCATAGCGAACATGGCAGCTAAGTCCCGTAGGTTTGTGTCGTGCTCGTTCATTTGCTGGCCTCCCAAAATAGTCGGCGTATCTCGTTGAGCGCATCCTTCAAGTCACCCTGAAGCTGCTCGATGTGGTCTTGTTGCTGCTGCATTAGACGGTAAGAATCCTCAGCGAACTTCGCTAAGTTCTCGTTGTTCCATGCGGCAAAGTTTGGTATGTCATTCATGCTTTTCCTTTCGTTTTAGGTTTAGGGCAATCTTCGGGCGGTACTACTGCGCACCACACTGCATGGGGCGGTTCGTGGACTACTGGATGCCATCGGTCAATGTAAGTGTCCGGCATGTTCTTCAATGCGTTACGCACAGAGTCCGGCCTCATTTCAAGGCGCTCAGCTATTTCTATAGAGGTAAGCCCGTCGTGGTATTGGTGCAGCAGCCTGCGGATGCTTGGGTGTGTTGACCTACTCATTTACCCATCCTTCTGCTGGCTTGATAAACCCTGCCATTGGTATGGGTGCGTGTCCGGGCACACGCGCTGGCTCGTCAAAGAATACCCGCTTGCGTAAGGAGTTTGCATCTTGGTGAAAGAACTCGGGGTACTGTTCATGCAGGTTGTCGATTAACTCGTTGAGCCGGATGTTGACCGTTCCTTGGTAGAAGTCACCAATCTTTGGTCTTACCAAATCTTTTAACTGAGTCTTATGGTACTGTGTAAACATACTATCTCCTATGTGCTGTATCCGTGGCTTTTAATTTTGAGCGCATCTGTAGCTCCTGCTCGTACAGGTTCGCTCTTCTCAGGCACGTACACCTGTCCGTCCTTGACATGGTTGAACGTCCTTGGCTTTGCCACTGGCGCTATCTTCTTCATTAGGTTCGGGTTACCTGCTGCTAGTTTCATGTGTTCTCCTTGTGTGTTAATCCCCATACTGCATACCCAGCGCAGTCGGTAGTGTGGTACTTGCCATCAGCGCTGACGGCTTGCTTGGTTAAAACATGCGCTTCGGGGTGTTTCTCATGGCATGGAAACCCGCCTGACATTTTTATTAGCCCAATGAATTGTCTGAGTAAACTCCGATGGAATTCAGGAAGCCTTGGGTTGCATGGGCAAAACTTACACGGCTTGTTCATGTGTTCTTCTCCTTGAGTTTGGTTTCGAGGGCACGGGCAAATTTCAGTTCTGAGAAATTATTAAAGCCATCCGTTGCAACCACTTCGGCATCGCATATTTCTGCAAACGTCAGCCCCACCCAAGGGCGTTGGTAGACTTGGATGTCATCGTCTTCGTCTGCAATGTATCCCGCACTTGTTAGAACAATGCGCGGTTTTAATTTATCGTCTGTCATGCGTTCTCCTATTAAAAATGTTCGCGGGGTTTTCTTTGAACGCCACACGCTATGCACTTGTTATCTACAAATTCATGGTCTACGACTCCAGCATGTTTA
>Ga0208975_1000353_pt1 | contig 23018 bp, 25 predicted proteins | sample GreLakmeER78MSRF_FD_187700 | JGI IMG/M metagenome (GOLD analysis project Ga0208975, IMG submission 187700) | Freshwater lentic microbial communities from great Laurentian Lakes, MI, USA - Great Lakes metaG ER78MSRF (SPAdes) | ecosystem: Environmental > Aquatic > Freshwater > Lake | place: Great... | reverse complement strand
AGGCGGCAAGAACGGCATGGGAGTCACGCGCACCGGACGGCACTATGCCAAGCCGACGTTCGCGCGGTGGCGCGATGATGCCGTGCGACAGATTCGCTGCCAGCTTCCGAGCGGATGGAAGCCGATAAACGTGCCGTGCAACGTGCGGCTCGACTACGTTGCCGGGGATCGGCGGCGGCGCGACATGCCCGCTGTGCTAGATGCGATTTTTCACGCGCTGGAAAAGGCCGAGTGCTGTGTTGACGATACGCTGATTTGGGTCACGCAGTCCTCGCGCAGCTATGACAAGGCCGCGCCGGGCGTGACGATTACGTTTTTATGAACACACCGAACTGGATACGATTCCGAGCCGGGGAACGCGCACACGTCGTCACCGGCATGAGCGGGCCGATGCACCTTGTGCCGTGCGGCTACGCTGCCCACGGCGCGACGGGCGTGGCGGACAAGCGTGCGCGGAAATGCCGCACCTGCTCGCGCGCGGTGCGGCCCGTGTCGCCGCAGGAATGGCGCAAGGCAGGGCACGCGCCGGAATAATTTTGCTTGCCAAGTGCGGGCGGTTGTCCGATGCTCCGTGCGTTCGCAGTGACACGCGAGACGAAGAATTTCATACTTTGGGCTTAGTCCCGAATGCTTGCCAGCCGAGAAACTGGATAAGAAAACCTCGCCGTGTGTCACCATTGAGCGGGGTTTTTCTTTGCCCTGATACTCAGCGGAAAACGGGCAGGCTTCGCGCCGAACTTCGTTACGGGAGCACGCAGGGAACGCCCAACCTACCGGCTCAGCAAAAGACAGAAAACGAACAGCGTTTTCGATTCAGTAGAGACGGCGACAAGCACTGCCGCAGGCTGGCAGCAACGCCTTGCCTCGTGAACCGGCGAGTCCGGCCTATGTGAAACCACGCAGCTGGAATAGCGCCCAGCCTACTGAATCGAGAGCGTTGCGGTTTTCTTTCTTCCTTTCTTGCACTTTTCCGCGCGGTAGCGGTTCAACTTTTCGGGGGGGCTTTTGCTTTTCCCATTCTTTCCTTGCTTTCTTTTGGCTATCCTTTGCCGCTCACTTCCTGCTCGGCGAAATATTCGATTACCGCGCGGGAAAAACGCTTACAGGCCGCAGCCTCGCAGCGAAAACGATTACCGCTTCCCGCCGATGCCCGCGCAGATCACGACAATGCCAGCGAGGATGAGCACGAAGGCGATGCAGGCGGCGAGGCTCATTGCGTGGCCTGTGCGTGCATGGAATCCCTTTGCCAGAAAGCCCCGGCACTCAGCCAGCCCTCGCGCGCGAACGCCTCCATCACTTCCAGCGGCATCGTCGCGCGGACTGGCCATGAGACGTGATTGCCGTTGTTGCTCGCGTCGAGGTCGATGGCTGCACCACGGGCATGGAGCGACGGCAGCGAGCCGCCGCGCATCGGGCGGTTGTTGTAGCAGCCGTCATAGACCTTCACCACTTCCGGCGCGACGGCGTAGGCCGCTGTGAGCGCGCGTGCGAGGCTGTCAGCAACGAGGCGATGGCAGCGAATGGTCTTGATGCGCTTGCCCTCGTAATACATCGGCACGGGCGCGGGGAGGCTCACAAGCTGCGACTCGTCGCCCGCCGTGCCGTAGAACTTGGTCAGGCTTGCTTGGTCAGACTTCGGCCAAGGGTTCGGCGACGGCATGAGAGCGCGTAGATACTTCTGGCAAGCGGCGATGGATTTCGGCCCCCAGAAGCCATCCGGCACGACGCCGATTTTCGACTGAATCGCTTTGATTTCGGTGGAGGTCACTTTCCACCGGCAAACGCCGCCTCGCTAAGTGCCGTCGCGACCGCGTTGATCACGGTGCCCTTACTCACGCTGCCCTTCGACAGTGCCTCCGCTGCGATGGTTTCCACCGCGCGTGCGGCCGCAGGATGCCCCGTTGCGGAGCGGACAAGCTGGCCGATGTCGGCAACGTCCACCGCGCCCCATGCGGCCTGCGCAGCCGCGTGCCCGTAGTCGCTGCCGAGGTTGCCAGCGACAAGCGTGCGAAGTTGCGCCACTGCCACTTTGCCGAGGATGGCCCCGGCGTCACGGCGCACGGCGCGCCAGTCGGTGCCCGCGCATCCGGCGAGAGAGTTGATGATGGTTGCGAGGACGGCGAGGATGAGGAGTTGCTTTTTCATGGAGTTATTGTTTCGGCGGTGGTGTTGAGAGATAGACTTTCCAAGTGACAAAGAACGCGGCAACCGCGCGCAGTCCGTAGAGATACCACTCCCAACTCGTCGCGGGTGCATGGTCAATGATGAGCGCGGCGATGGTGGCGATTGAGCAATAGATGAAACAGGTTTTGTTCACGGGTGCTTGATGAGTGTCGCGATGACTGTGAAAATGGCCCCGACGATAACCTGAGCCGTGATGATTCCGCCCCACAGTTTCGCGCCTGACAATTCCAGTTTCGCTACACGGTCAGGCAGCGAACGCAGTTGCTCGAATTGCGCCATCTGGAGCTGGATTGCGGAGATGTGCCGCTCCACCCGCATGACGGCCTCGCGCGTCGTCGCGGTGTCCATCGCTACACGATGCCGGGATTCATCGCGCAACTTTTCAAGCTCGGTTCGGTCGTCCAGTTCGCTGCTCACTTCTTAGCCTCAACTTTCTCCACCGCAGCGGCGAGTTGCGCTTCGAGTTCCTTCACACGCGCGGCTTTGGCAGCGGCTTCGCGATCGGCAAACGGCGCATTGATCGCGGCGGCGAGCGTTGCCAGCGTCGCGCGTGCGGCGTCATACTTCGCGCTGTTCGCTGCGAGCTTAATTTGCAAGTCGGCGTATTCCGCGTCAATCGCCGTCCAGTCCAGCGCGGCGAGCAATGCGCTGGCGTGCTTCTGGTCTTGCGCGGTCATTGCGGCGAGTTCCGAGGTGGCCTTGTCGCGCGCTGCGTTGGCCGTGGCGATGGCTGCGTCACTCGCGGCCTTGGCGGTCGCGGCGTCGGCGGCTGCTTTGTCGGCGGCTTCTTTTGCCGTGGCCTGCGCCGCTGCGAGGGCGTCCGCGCCTTCCTTGCGGAGCGCGTCGAGTTGTGCGGAGATGTCCAACCAGAGTTGGCCTGATTCGGTTTGGATTTCAAACAGTGTTTTCATGGGTTTGTGGGTTGTGGGTTAGGCTAAAAGTCCGGCGTTCCGTAGTGCTTTGACTACTTGTGCAATCGTGTAGCCGTCAAACGTGTCGTCCGTTTTCATATTTGTCCCACCGCCGGGGCTTGCAACGGTCGCGCTGGCAACTGCCGTTGTCGGCTGAACGATTGGCGTGGCGTTCCAGAAGCTGAGTTTCTGCGTTGTTGCCGCGCCAATCTTAGTGCCGGTCGTCGTATTGAAAGCGATGTTCTGCGCATCGCCTAACGTGATTCCGCCGTTAGCTGTGAGAAGCCCTGTAAACGTGCTCGCGCCGGTCACGGCGAGGGTGCCGGAAAAAGTAGCGGCCTGCGTCGAGTCAATCGTCAGAGCAGTCACGGCTGCGTTGGCGGAGCTTCCTGCGCCTCCGGCTGGCACGGTTCTGAAAAGTATCGAACCACCAATTCCGGTGCCAGTTGAGTATCCTCCCGCAAGAGTCAATGCCCCGCCCGCTTGATTTGCGCCGAAGCCTCCACCTCCCAGCATTGAGATTGCACCGCCTGCGGAGGTGCCGCTCCATCCGGTTTTTCCGGTGATGGTGCCGCCTGAAGCCATAAAGAAGTTCGCAATTTCCAGCGTGTTGCTTGCTGCCGAAATGCGTTCCCCTAGGTTCGCGCTTGAGCCGCTGGTGTCCATTAAAACACCACGGATATTTGAAGCGTAAAGCCCAACACCGCTGCTGCTCACATAGACACCCGCATACTGCGTCGTGCCAATGCCGAGTGTCGGAAAACAATTCGCGGTGTTGTAGCTAAACGATCCCGCTGTCCCGATGAAAGCACCATAAGTTCCCGATGTGCCTCCTGCGGTGATAGTGCTGCCAGCATTTATTTTTCCGCCGCCAATCCCAACATTCGTCGCCGCCGTGCCGTTGCCGATGGTGAGCGCGCCTGTCGTTGATGTGGTTGCGGATGTGGTGTTGCTAAAATTGTTCGCCGCCGTGAACGTATTCGCCGCGCCGACATAAGCCGGGTCGCCGTCGCTCACTGCGGTGCTGAGTTGCGCCATCGTGAAGCTGCCAAGCACCGTGGCGTTGCCGGTATTCGTGATTGCGCCGGAGAGGGCCGGGATCGTCGTGACGTTGCCCGCTGTGAGGCTCGCGGCGGTGCCGGTGATGTTCGTGCCGACAAGCGCAGACGGGGTGCCGAGGTCGCCGCTGACGAGCGCGAGCGTGCCTGCGGCGTTCGGGAACGCGATGGCGCGGTCGGCGGTCGGCGCGTGCGATAGCGTGGTGATGAAGCTGCCGGAGTTGAGCTTGAACGTGCTGCGCGTTTGGATGTAGGCGTTCGCTCCGGCTGTGTAGATGTGTGCGCTCGCACCGTCAGTGGAGATATAGGCGTCCGTGCCTTGAGTAAAAATAGATGCGTTCGAGCCTTGAGTAAAAATAGATGCGTTCGCGCTAAGAGTAAAAATAGTTGCCTCCTCGCCACCAGTAAAAATAGATGCGTTCGAGCCTTGAGTGGAGATAGATGCGCTCGAGCCTTGAGTGGAGATAGATGCGAGCGCGCCTTGAGTGGAGATATATGCGAGCGCGCCTTGAGTGTAGATAGATGCGTCCGTGCCTTGAGTGTAGATAGATGCGAGCGCGCCGGTGGTGCTCACCTTGCCGCTAAACGTCCCCGTCGTCCCCGCAACCGTGCTTGGCGTGGTCGCGCCCACGGTGCCGTTGAATGCGCCTGAGTTGAACGTCCCGCCCGTCACCGTCTTGCCGGTGAAAGTAATCGCCGAGGGTAGCGAGAGCGTCGGCGTCGTGGTACCGGTTACGGTGATTTCGTTCGCTGTGCCGGTGATGCTGGTCACCGCCGCTGTGCCGCTGCTCGCCGCCGTCACAAGCCCCTTGGCGTTCACCGTCAGGCTGGCATTCGTAAAGCTGCCCACGTTGGCATTCACCGTCGCCAGCGTGGTCGCGCGGTTGCTGCTCGTCACGTCGCCGGTCAGACTGCCGATGCTCGATACAAGCCCCGCGGTAAGGCTCGCCGCTGTGCCGCTAATGTTCGTGCCGACTAATGCGGACGGGGTGCCAAGGTCGGGCGTCACGAACGTCGGCGAGGTAGTCATCGCCACGCTGCCGGTGCCGCTGATTGTCAGTAGTTCCGGCGTGCCCGTCCCGGCTGTTGTACGCCCCACCACGCGAGCCGTTGGCATGTGCGCCAGTTTTGCGAGCGTTACCGTGTCGTTGTCAATCGTCCACGTCGCGCCGCTGTTGCTGACTGTTATGTCGCCTTTGTCGCCGTCGCTCACGGTGCTTGGCGCAGGCTTCGGCGTAATCCACGCGCGGAGATCCGTGTTGGCCGTGATTGCGCCCGCGCTTGCGACAACCGTGGCGAGCGGGTAGCTGCCTGCCGTGAACGCTGTGGTGTTGACGCTGGCCACGCCTGCCGCCGTCACCTCGATGTAGTTCGTCGCGTTGGTGATTGCCAGCGATGCCTGTGCTGCCACGAATGCGCCGTTGGCCGCGTAGCCCGCTGCGACGTTGACGAGCAGGCCGGTGCCGTTGCTGACGAGGAAATCGTTGCGGTTGAGCAGCGCGGTGGGGGCGGTGTCATCGTCGCGCGTCACGTTGTTTTTGAGGACAAGCGCGAGCGTGTCAGACTCCACAACGCCAGCGCCAGCGAAGTCGAACACGCAGTTGGCTTGCTCTGTGGTCGTGCCGAGAAGCGTCGAGACGGCGGCGGCGTTGATCGTGGTCGAGGCGGTATAAACATTCGTCGCGCCAACCTGGGCGAACGTCGTCCACTGCGCGAGCGTTGTGCCGTAGGTGTTGACGGGCTTGAGCGTGCCGACAAGCCCTGCCGGGATGGTAGCCGATGCGCCGTTGCTCACGATGGTCACAGATAGCGTGAGCGTTTCCGAACGTTTGACGTAGTTGCCAACAACGCGGTCGAGCGTGAGCGCCCCGGTGGAGATGTCGAATGTCAGATCAAGGTCGCGCGGCATGATGTTGGGTTGTAGCGGATTTTCGGGAGTGCGTCAAGTTTTACGGCCACGCCTGCGCCTCGGGGCCGATCCATGTGATTTGGCCGATTGAGTTCACCGTGATCGGCGCGATGAAAATCTTCATCGTTCCCGCGTCGTTATAAACTCTGCAAAGGCCGCTTTGATAAGTCTGAATTGAATCATGGCTTGGCGCGATGTCGTAGCCGTCCGACTTGTGCCCTTTGCTGCTGTAAAGCAGATCGTAGTATGCGGTGTCAGCCGTGCCGGTTGCACCGTATCGGAGCACGTAGTTATCGGAGGCCGTGCCGGGAAGGTCGTCAATCGGCCCCCATCGGCTTTGACTGACAACCGGAACATTAGAGGCTGGCAGCGTGATGGTGGCAAGCAGGTAGTGCCTTGTTGCTGTCAGGTAGTCATTCGTTGGCACCGTTGCAGCCGCCTCAACCGTGCGAGTGGTGATAGTGCTCACGATGTTACCAAACGCACTGACAGTCCTGTTCCACGTCACCTTGGCATACACCTTGTCCCCGCTTTGAAGTGGCGACGAATCCACGCGCGCCGTTATCTCAAACACTGGGTCGTCATTCACTGAAAAGCCGGTTGGCAGTTGACCGAATAGCGTGCCGTTGAAAACGCGCAGCTTTTTGCTGCCAGCCGCTTCGATGTGAAACTCCCGATGCTCGCGCTTTGGCTCTGGCGGTAGCAGCTTTTTCTTGATGGAAAAGCGCACGCCGTCTGCCCCTTCGGTCACGTCGAAATCCTGCTGGTTCGGAATCGGCTGGCGCGAGTAAGCCCACGCCTTGAACCGCTCGATGCTGCGGTTAATCCACCCGTTCTTTGCTGGCTCTGGCTTGCTTGGGAATGCCATTAGGCTCCTTTCAGGATGTATTCATTCACGCTCTGACACTGCCATAGCTTGCCGGGCACAACTTCCGAGACGGTGTAGGATGTTGTCTGCTTGACTGCCGAGAATGTGTTGAACACGGCAATTGCGTCGCCTGTGGGAATGGTGTCGCTTGGTTCGCCTGCGTCGTCAACCATTCCGCTGAATGTCATTTGCCGGATGCCTGCGCTGCCCATGTTCAGCACGGGGATATTGCGCACCGCTGAATAAGTCGGCGTCGCACCGGGGTTGGCACCGGCTCCCCATTTGTAAGTCGTCCGCGAGCTTACGTAGGTGACTGAGCAGGTAATTGTTTTCTGGTAATTCACCGAAGTTGCATCGGTGATTGCCTTGGTCGTCTGCGCGGTTTGCAGCGAAACGTCGTCCTCAGCTAACACGTTGCGCCCGGCTCCGCCGCGCATTCCCAGAAAGTTCAGCGTGACGGTGGGCAACACCGGGTTATCATCGCTTGTCCAGCTTGTGAGGAACATGGATGCGTCGCTCAGGTTTGCGCCCGCCTCGTCTGTGCAGACGAGGTAGCCATAGCCGGAAATCGTATTAAGGAAAGCCGCCATGCGATACTGCGCCCCCTGATAGGTGACGGCGCATGTGTCAAACTCGCCGGTAAAGTTGCGGCTCCACTGCGCCGGCTTGACTTGGATGAAGGTCGAATCTTCGATGTAATGGAGTGCGCTCATTCTGCGATTGCCTTGGCTACTTTTTTGTTTGCGTCGCGGGCGTCCTTTGCCACGTTGAGAAGTTCATCCAACGTCTCTTCTTCGGTCAGTCCTTTGAGGCGCTTTCGCTCTTGGTCTTTCTCGAACGCCTTGCGCCGCGCTGCGTCTCCGCGCCTAACCTCGCCCTCCCTGCGCACTGGCACGCCGTCAATCTCTTTGAGTCCTTTCGCCTGCGCCATGTTGCGAAACGCCTCGAACTCGCGCCGGCCAAGCGGCCCGTTATAGACAGCGTTCCGCTCGCGGTCGATGCGCGCGCGGGTTTCGCCTTCCCTCCTGATTCTAGTGCGCGTCGGGTCGTTGAACCATGTATCATGTGCGCGTTGCATGTTTTGAAAAATTTTGGTGAATGGCAATTTCCCTTCGCGTCCTCCAAGCGCAACCATTTGCGCATCCGCAACTTTTTCAGCCGGTGCGAGTTCTGCGCGCAACGCCTCGACTTCCTTCCACGCATCAGCCGCTCCGAAGTGATCTGCGCCAATCTTTGCTTTTTCCAGCGCCTCGGCTGCGCCGCTTGCTTTCTTGGCGAGTTGAGCCATGCCATCGGCCACCATGCGCTCACCGAGACTCATCGAGATGGTGTCCTCGCCTTTCCCTCCGCTCATCATGTCAGGAAACACCTCGGAGAGTGGTTTAATTTCGGCGGCTTCCGCAGCGGCTTCTTCCTTCCACCTTTTAGCTAAGTCAAATGTGGTTTTTTTCTCCGGCCCAACATTGTACACATACTTCAAGATGCCGGCTACCGGGTCGCTTGCGATTTCATTAACTGCTTTCACTATCGGCTTTGCCGCGTATTCCTTTAGCAGAATCAGCAACTCAGGAATGCCACTGCCTTCCCACCAAGCCGTGATCCAGCTTGTGAATCCCTGCGCCGCGCCAAGCAGATTCTCGCCAAACTGTATGGCGTAGCCAATGAGAATCTTGCCCCATGCAACTGTTTTGCTGATAGCGTCCTCGATGGCAACGGCCATGCCGGGGAATGCGCCCTCGATGGCGTCGTGCAGCCAGTTCGCCAACTCTTTTGCCTTCGCCTTCGCTATTGCCCAGAATAGGCCCATCACGCGCATCGGGTCTTCCCATATCATAAATCCAAGTTTCATGGCCTTCTTGAGCGCGGCGGCAACCTTCTCGCCAAACGGCGCGAGGTCAACCTTGTCAAGCCGCGCCGTCAAGTTGTCCACGATGCCAGCCAGCCCAGCGCCTGCGCCAATAAAGAAGCCGCGAATCTTCGCGCCCACCCTTCCGAGCCGGTCGCTGATTCGGTCGAATACCGCTGCGTTATTTTCGAGGATGCCAGCCTGTTTTCCGAGGCTGTCACGCGCGGTCTGCATCGCCGCGCCATCCGAGAAAAATGACAGCATGTTCACACCGGCTTTGCCGAAAATATCCACTGCCGCCTTCGTGCGCGCGGCTGTGCTGCCGAGCTTGCTGATAGCCGTGGCGATAGCCTCGAACTGATCCGCTGGTTCTTTGTTCAGCAACTCCTGAACGCTGAGGCCGATTTGCTCGAATGCGGTGCCGTTGCCTGACTTTGCCGCCGTGACAAGCGCGACGTTCATCTTCTTGACCGCTGGCACAAGTGCGTCGAACTCCACGCCGCTATCCTTGAGCGCCTGAGTCAGCACCATGAGCTTGCCAATCGGCATCCCGGTGCGGTCTGCCATGTCCTGCATTTCGCTGCCGAAGTTGTATGCGTGGACAACGCCAGCCGCAAACACTCCGCCGACAACCACGCCAGCCTTGGCGAGCATACCGAAGGCTTTCGCGGCCAAGTTGGGCAACCCTCCGATAGCGCCGCCGATAGCGCCGATGGCTTTCTCCGCGCCGAGAAATGCGCCCGTGGCAAGTAGCTTGACGGGGTTGCGCGCGAACTGCGCGGCGAGGGCTTTGCCGGTGGCCAGCGCCTTGGCAGCGCCGCGCACGAACGGCGAGGTGTCGAGGGACAGAACGGTTTTTAGCTGTGCGGTCTTTGCCATGTCAGAATCCTGCTTTCTTTGCGTTGGCCTGCATTTTCTTCGCGGCGTAGTCGAGCATGTCGGCTGCGACAAAATCAACCGCCTCTTGCAACGCTGGCATCATCTTCGCCTCTGCGCTGTCAGCCTTTGCGTTTGTCGGCTGATTCACAAGTGCGGTGATTTCAGTGAGCAGACTCACGGCGTTTGCTTTTTTCACCAAAGCGGATGCGCCGCGCATCTTCTTTCCCTTGAACGCTCCGCCAAACTTGACAATCGCTTCCGCCCATGCCGCGCGCAAATAGCGTGCCGAGCCAATGCGGATGGCGAGCGTCTTTTTCATCTCAGCGGCGAAGTCTGCGCCGCGCGCAATGCCTTTCTTTTTCAACCGGCGCGATGTCAGCGCCTCCAGCAATCCTTCTTGCGCGAGAATGTCGGAACGAATCTGGCCGGGCTGTGCTGGCTTAGTAAACTGCGCGGCCCGATACGCGATGTTACGACCTGCGCGATTCAACACCTCGGCCATGTCTTTATCGGTCGCGCTCGCGTAATTGAGCAGCGCCCTTTCAAAGTCGCGAGTGTCGAGCGTGAGCATGGCGGCTAGACTAGCACGTCCACGCCGTCCTTGGCAAACACGGAAAGCACGTAAATTCGTGCCACCTTGTCGAAGGCGTGCATCTGCCGTTGCCGGTCGAAGTCCTGCCACCATATCGCATCGTATTGGAGCGCCTCGGCCAATGGCATCCGGTGCCAGATTTCGTCCGGTGAAGCCCCGCAGACCGCGTGAACATGCGCGATGAGATGCGCCCATTGCGACTGCGAGGCTAGACTTTTCCCGGCTCGTCCCCTGATTCTCCGCCGCCAGTTTTCTCAACTTCGATGCGGAACTGCGCGGCGTCCACGCCGGTCACGATTCCGAAAAACACTTGGAATGCCTCGCCAAACTTCGGCCCGCTCGAATCGGCGATGCCGCATTTGTCGGCCCATTCCAGCGCGGCGTCGCGCGCCTCGTCCGGTTTGGACATTGCCCGTGAAGGCGTCCACACGCCCCGCGCCAGCGCCGTGCTTGCGTCGGGCAGTGTGCATAGCCAAAGCAGGATCGCGGTGTCGCGGATCGCGCCGGGATACATGTTAGTTGCCTGCAACTGCGCAAGCGCGGCCTCGCCGATGAACGGCCATTGCATCCCCATCGTCTGCGCTGCCACCTTGCGGCTGGCGCTGTATGGCGCGAGCGGGGCGCCGAATAGCTCGAAGCCTCGCTTGGCGTTGATGAAGGATGATTCTTCGGGTGTGATTTCGTCGCTCATGGTTTTTTCGGTGCTCCTATTTTTTCGCGGTTTGACGGTGTGGTGTTCAAATTCCAGAAAACGGCAGTGCCATCGGCGGTGTAGCTCAGCGGCGCGGACACTTCATCCGGCACGCCTTCAATCGGCTTCGCCTTCACGCTCGATTTGCCAAGCGATAGCGAAGGGCAGACAACCCAGGTGTGGTCTTTCATCGGCTTGTGATTCAGCCGGCGCATGTAGAGCGCCTGCATCACGGTTTCCGTCGAAATGTCGGGGAGGTTCGGCTCGCGCTTCTCCACCTTGGCCTTGTGCATTTCCTCGGCCATCGCATCCCATGCCTTAATTGCGCGGGTGAACTCCGCGTCCTTGACGATGCGCCATGTCACGATGCCGGGGATCTTCCGCTCGCGCGCTTCGATGACAGCCGCCTCGAATACCTGCGGCGATACGGGCGATTGAGGGAGCAGCCTGCGCGAACGGCAAAGGTCAGGCGTGTAGTGGTTGATGCACGGCGGCACGTCTCCGGTGTCGCTGCCTGCCAGCTTCGCGCCCGCGCACAAAAGCGCGAGCGCGAGTTCCTCGTCTGTTGTCTCGAAAATTTCCATGTGGTTTAATTGACGTTTGCGGGTTCCGTCTCCCGGCCTTTTGGCGGTGTTGAATGATTAGCCTTGAATGGACGTGTAAAGCTCCGCCGCTGCCCACGCGCCGATAACGGCGGTGCCAGTACCGGCGTCTGTGACCGCAATGGCGGCTTTGATGTCGAGCATGTCGCCGGGCAACAGGCCCGAGGACGTGAGCGCGAATGAAGTCTCGGCAAGCGTCAAACTGCGAATACTGACAGCGGCTCCGGCGTAGAGGTTCGCGCCAACCGTGCGGTCTCGGCTAACTTTGCGCACGTCCACGATGAGCGTCGCAGCGGTGTCGGCGATGGTCGTGATACAACCTGCGGAAAAACGCACCGTGACGGTAGCGGCGGCGACGTAGGAAGGCGGAAGCACTTTGAGGCAGCGAGCGTAGCGCGTGGTCGCGCCAGCCGTCTTGAGGTCGCTGGTGCCGATGTAGCTGCCAGCCGTGCCGTGCGTGCCGGTGTAATAGCCGAGGTCGTCGGTCGCGCTTGTCGCTGGCAGCACGGTGCCGACTGAATCCCACACGCGCCAGATGTCAAATGGCAGCGGGAGTATTTGGTTCGTGTCCGTGGCAAGCGATGAGCGCGGATACGATGGCAGGTTTCCGGCAACGGCAAGGTTGCCCTGAATCTGCACATTCGGAAAAACTGCCGTGTCGGTGGCCATAGATTAGGCGACTGCGAAGCGGCTGGAATACTTGGCCGTGACCTTCTTGAGGCCGTTGCGCTCGAGGTCAACGGTTCCGGTGTCGCGATAGAATCCGCCAGCCGAGCGGCCAAAGTAGGTGGTCGAATTGACCGGCACGAATGCCGTGTAGAAGTTGTGGACGAAAAGCGAGGATGCCGTGGTGATGTCGAGCGTCTCGCCTTCGATGTCGAGTTCACCCTGAGGATCGCCGACAACCTTGCCGCGCGCCTGCCCGTTGATGCCGGGAATCCACTCGTTAATTTCCGGCGAGACTGACACGGAAAACTTAGAGCAGTTGATGCCGAGTTCTTCGGAGGCGATGCCCCAGACTCCGTTGGTGAAGGATACGAGTTGAACGGCCATGATTAGGATTTGGTGGGTGTTGCGGGTGCGGGTTTCGGAAGTTGTTTTTCCAGCGAGGCAAGCTGCTGTTTCTCGGAGGCGATGGTCGCGCTGCGATCAACGCCGTCTTTCAGCGCCTCCAGCGCGGCGATGGAACGGCGCAAGCCTGCGGCCATTTCCTGAACGTCTTTTTCCTGCTGTGCGGAGAGTGCCATTACGGTGTGAGCGCGCCTGCGGCGAGCGGACGGAAGTTAAGAACGGTCGTGGACTTCGCAACGCCAAGGCAACAGGTGCCCACGCCAGTCGTGTTGTCGGCGGCGGTCTTGGTGATCGCGCCAGCCGTCGTGTGCGTCCACACGGTGTCTCCGATGACAAGAGTAGAACCAAGAACAAGGTTCGCGTCCGAGGTCACAAGACGCGCGGACTGCCCGACGCTGCCCCCAAGGGCGGCGAGGCCATCGCACGCGGAGGCCGCGACGCTGGCGTTGCTGTCGGTCAACTGGAGAAGTCCTGCGGAGTCAACGTAGCACGGCTGCCCGGCTGCGATGATGGTTGCGCCGATGACGTAAAATGGGGAATACTGCGCGCCCGACGATGGAATGAACGACGCGGCGGTTTGTGAGAGTGCAGCCATAGTGGTTTGCTTTTACGTCAAACGCTTGCGACTTGCAAGGGAATTGTGCGGGTGAACACGCGAAAATTGCCGCGCGTTTCCATCGTCGTCCTTGCGGCCTCGGTCATTACGAGTAGCCAAGTGAAGTTGGCGGTGACGTAAGCGGATGTTGCCGGCGAGACAAGCGACGCCTCCGCCTTGGCAAATACATCGTTCGCCTCGTCCGCGTCGCGGTTGACGGTGTGGAATGACACGTCGAGTTGCGCGGCGTATGGCTTCTGCCCTTCCAGCATTTTCTCGCCCACCTCGGCCTTCACAACAATGCGCTCCTTTGCTGTCTCCGCGCTGCTGTTGAACGCCTCAACCTGCAAGTCGAATGGTAGCGTTGCCGCTGCGCGCAGTGCTTGAATTGCCCACGCTTCGATTTTATTGCCGATGGTCAGTTGCATTACTCGGAAGCTGTTGGGTCGCCAACCGTGATGTAGAAAATGCTGTCGCGCTCGTCCACGTCGAGGATGACGTGATCTTGTCCGCGCACCGTGACTGGCGTGAATTTCGGCGGCTCGCCATTTGGGAATTTTACCGTGTCGGCGTAGTCCGTGAGCAGGCTCTTTTTGATGGCGAGCAACTGCGATCCTGACTCGCCGATTCCACCCGGCAAAAGCACGTCGCCGAATGCGTTCATGCCGACGACGCACGGGATCGCGCTCATCGTGCCAATGGTCGCGACGCACGATAATCCCGTCCATCGCGCCTGCGATGTCACTAGCCGGTCGTGTGCGTCTGTGGTGCGTGACATTGGGAAAAGCAAAGCGCCCGGCCCGAGTGAACAGACCGGGCGCTAAGATGAACAACTAAGCTGATTAGACTCCGCCGATGATGATCGCGAGGTGCTCCGGCTTGAACACCGTGACGCCCCATGCGAGCGAGACGTGGTAGGTGTTCATGCGATAGCCGGGATACATCGCAATCTCGAAGCTCATGCCGGTGCGCGGGTCGGTGATGACTTGGCGGTCGAGCGCCATGTCGCCCTGCGCAGGGATAGCCGGAAGGCGGGTGGCAAGCACGATGGCGTTGCGGCTGAACGCGCAGTTGCGCGAGCTTGTGCCGAAAACTGTGATCGCGCGAGTCGCGGCGGATTGAGCAACGCGGAGGCCGGGAGCGGCGAGCGTGATGCTGTCACCGCTGGCCGGGTTTGCGCCAGCGAAGCTGGCAGAGGCGACGACATACTTGTTGGTGTCGTTGGCGACGGTGATGATGTCGCCAGCGGCAACAACGCCGGTGCCCGCCGTAGCGAGCGGGATGACAGTCTGCCCGACGGTGAACGCGGCGCTGGTGCTTGTGGCACTCGCCATCGTGCCAGCGGTCTGACTTCCGACCGCTGCGGACTCGCGAAGCGAGAAGCCGTAAAGGTCGCCGAGCAGACCTTGGCGGAGCAGCGTGCTGTCGCCGCCCTCGTTGACTTTGTAGAGGTTTGCGTAGCCGCGCACCGCGACGCCGCCTGCGGTGGAAAGAACGGCGTGGCGGTCGCTGCCGGGAGCGCCGTTGTCGTCGAGGATTTTCTTCGCGTTGCTGAAGTCGCCGATAACAGGCGCGGTGTTGGCCGTCGCACCGAAGGCGCGGGAAGCGCCAGCGTTCGCGGCAGTCCAGATGTCCGCTTCGACTTCGTTGACGGCAGCGCGGATAGCCTGCGCGATCTGATCCTGCTGAATGGTCAGGTAGCCGGGGCCTTTGTCCACCGCCATGATGTCCTCGCCGCTCCAGCTAAATCCGAACGAGCGGGCTTTGGTGATCGTGAGCGACTTGTTGCCGATGGTCTGGTTGAGCGCGGAAGGAACGGCCATCGCGGGAACGATGTCCGCGCCGGAGGCGTTCACAGGTGCGACGATGGAGCGGAGCGTTTGCCCGACTGCAACCATGTCTGCGCGGGAATCGCGGGCGACGGTCGGGATGAAACCGGTCAACTCCCGGCTTACCACGTCAAGCGCGGCGTAGGCATCGGGAATCAGGCTGGTGAGTGTGTTGTTGTTGGTGGGTGCGGCCATATATTTGTGCGGTTACGAAGTGAGGTTTTCTGCGGTTGGTTAGTCGGTGATCTTCCCGCCCTTTTTGCAAAAGTCGGCTTTGTTGAACGGCGAGAGCTTGTCGAAGTCGGCGCGCTTTAGCGTATTGCCTGCGGCTCCCTGCGCGTCCGTGGAGGTCGCGACGGTCGAGGCTTTGAACGTATTCAGGATGACGTGCTCCTTGAACTCGGCGAGGTTCTTTCCGTTTGCGGTGAAGGTATCCACGGCGTCGGTCAAGCTGACTTTCTGAACGGCTTCAACCGACTTTGCCCACGCTTTGATTTCCGTAATGCGCGCGCGCTCGGCGGTGATTGCGTCGGCTGCGGCTTTCGCGGAGATAGCCGGAACATCGGGCGGCGCTTCCACGGTCGCGGGAGGCGGAGTTGCGGGCGGGGTGACTACCGGCGCGACTGGCTCGGCAACAACGGGTGCGGGCGTGGAAGGTTCCATTTGCGCGGTTATAACAGATTGCGCGGCGGTGTCAATAGCTTTTTCGTCGCCTTTGAAAAGAGCAGCCGGAAGCATTGTGAATAGTCCCGCCCATTGCGCCTTGAATGCCTTGGCTTTCGCGCCGCTGATAACGCTGTCCGCGAAGCCTGCGTCAACTGCCTCTTGCCCGAAAAACCAAGTGCCAAGCTGAGCCTTCATCATGTCGCGAATCTCGGCTTCGTCCTTGCCGGTGCGCGCGACGTAGAGCGCGACGATGCGATCCTCAAATTGCTTTGTGAGTTGCGCTGCGGCTGCGAGGTCGTCGGTGTTGCCGTGCGCGCCGCCAGTGACGCGGTGGATCATTACGCGCGCATTTTCGTAAATGCGAATCTTGCCCGCGTCGGCTGCGAGCATGATGACGCTGGCCATGCTTGCCGCGAGGCCGATGACGTTCACCGTGACGCTCGCGCCGCTGGCTTTGATTGCATCGTAAATCGTGAGGCCGTCATTGCAGTCTCCGCCGGGGCTGTCGAGATTGAGCGTGAGATTTTTCACCTTGCCAACGGCGCGCAGTTGCTCGGCAAATTCCTTGGCGGAAATTCCCCACATTCCGATTTCGTCGAAAATATCAACTACGCATTCGGAGTCGGATTTGGCGGTGATGGAATACCAGTTCTTTTTCATGCTTCTTTTTTCTTGGGTGGTTCGTCGTCGTCGTCATCCGGCTCGTCTTTGTCCGGTGGAGTCATCGGCCCCTTGGTGGTCGCCGTCTCGATGCCGAATTTTTCCATCAGCATATTGCTCTCTGCGATCTCGGTCAACGTCTGCTCGAGGTCGGTGCCTTGCTCATCGTGAATCGCTTGCAGGCTGGTGAATTTGTTGGCGAGGTCTTGCGCCTTGGCGACGCCTTCCTTTACGGCGTCCACTCCAGCCCATCGGCGGCCCGTGAATTTCACCGAGTTGAACTTTCGGAACTTCGCGACCGGTAACGGCACCGCGCCCATGATAAGCGCCATCTTTAGCCACTCGGAAAAGATGCGCCGCTCCGCTGTGGAAATATCCCATTCTTGCAGCATCATCCATTGCGCGGTGATGCTCAGTCTTTCAAGTCGGCCCGCGCTGAAATTGATCTCGGAGTAGTTCTGGCCGAGCGTCGAAAATTGCGCGGCTGGAAGGCCCGCGCACATTTCGCGCAGGCTCTCGTTGCGGAAGCTGCCCGTCGCCGGATTTGGATTGTTCGGGTTGAACTCTTTCGCGCGCACGCCTGGAGGCAGGCCGTGCATTCCGCCGGGGTTCATTTCCAGCGAGAACTTTTTCATGATGTCAGGGTCAGGCTGCGCTGCTGCCATGCCATCCGGCCCGATCAGATCCGTCTCGAAAAAGACATTGGAGCACGCGCCGACGCGAGCGGATACAACTGCCGCTTCCATCCATTTCGCAAGCTGGCGCGCGTTGCTCATAATCGGCGTCGTCCACGGCACCGGGCGCGTCACGTCCGCGTCGTCGTCAAATTTGGCGTAGTGAATGATGTCCTCGGCTGGAATGCGCGTGCAGTTTTCCTCGCCGCCCTGCATGAACGGCATGGGTGCGTAGCCTCCCCATTGGCTCGCGGTGGCCTTTACGAAGTGATACGCTACCGGGACGGGTGCCGCGCCGCTGTCGTCATACTCGATGCCGAATCGCACAGGGTTTCCAGTCGCAGCGCATTTGCCGGTAAAGTAGTAGCTGCACCACTCCGCGTTGATGTGCTGAATCTTGAAGCCGAATGGCTGGTAACGCGCATCGCGGACGAGCCGGATGAAATGCTCGCCGTCGCGCGCTGCGGATTTCAGTCGAAGCTGCCGGCTTTCGTTGTAGCTGAGTCGTCCAGTGACGGTGCAATTTTCGCGCAACTGCCATTCGCGAAACTTCCGCTCGATAAGCTGGCAGGCGAACACGTCCATTTCTCCGACCTGTATTGTGGCCTTGCCTTTGACTTCGCGGAAAAGTTTTTTCGCGGCTGTTTTTTTGCCGGTCGTCCGTTCGATGTAGGCTGCAATCTGCGCTCGCCGTTCCGTCTCCGCGCGCAGGATTGCCTTTTCCGTCGGCGTGTGAATCACGCGATCCTCCTCCTCCTTAATCATCATGCGGATCGTGTAGCCGTTCGGCCCGATGACGTTCGCGCAGAGGTCTTGGAAGTAGCCGATGACGTAGGGATTCTCACGCGCGAGGTTGCGCGAGTATGCGCGGAGTTCCCAGTGGTTCCTGTAAATCTCCGCGTCAACTCCGATGCGGTTCACTTGCCAGTCTGGACTGAGTTTCTTCAACTGAGTAATCAGTTGCGTGTAGTCATTCCGCACCGTCGCCGTTTCCGGCGCCGCGCTTTTTGTGGATTGCCAGAATTTCCAGTTCATCGAAAGTAGGGGCGGATGGAACGTGACGGCGCATCACCGCGCAGACCGGACGCTTCGTTTTTTTCCTCCGCAACGAGCGCCTTGAGGTTGCGCACCACGGCAATCATTTTCGGGATGTCAACGCTGGTGATGCTCTGCCCGTTGAAGTTTGTCGCCGCGTCGGGGTTGCCTGCCAGCAACAGGAGCGCCGCGTTCGCCGCGTCAAGCTGCTGCTGTGCGTTTGATTTCGTGAGCGTGCTGGCGGGATTTGCCAGCACGATGAAGTCGCCAGCCGCGCCGGTCGTCACGTCGCCGCTCGATGTCTGCGTTGCACGGGCCTGCCATGTCCACGCGCCGACAAGCATCGCCGACGATTGCGTGGCGGTGATTGTGAAAAGGAAGTTGTCGCCGCTCGCCGTGCCGGCGCACGTCACCGCTGCGACTCCGGCTTGGTTCAAAATGAGCGTCGCCGTGTAGGTCGAGGCCGGGCATTCCGGCAGGCTGAGTTGCAGGCGCGTCGTGTCCCCCGACGTGATGGACTGCGGGAATATGGTGAGAAGCGGGAGCGCCATTGGTGCCGCTGCGTATAGCCGCACCGCGCCGGGGTTGCAAGCGCAAAACTGAGGGCGGCACCGTTGCCAGTGCCGCCCTTGTGTTTGCCTTGCCCAGCCATGCCCCGCCACGCCGCGCCCGGCCACGCCATGCCTCGCCGCGCCCGGCCATGCCGAAGAAATTAACTCACAGCCACGTCACCTTGTATCGCCCGAAGATAGGTCGGAACGTGCCGAGTCCGAGGATGCCGCCCTGCGTGATCATCTTCTGCAACGTCGCGGAGTTTAGCAATTCGTTGGGCTGCAACTCGAAACGGAAGGTGACGCTCCAGCCGTTCGGAATCATCGGGCGCGACTTCGGGTTTGGGATTCCCTTTGGAAGCCGTGCAACGTGCGACATGATTTGAATGCGCGGGTCTGCGCTGTTGTAGGGCTTGCCGTCCGCGTCCATGATGGGCGCAAACATCGGATCGCCGCCTTCCGTCGCCTCGATATTGCAGAACGATTTAATCCCCTGCGCCACGTCGCGGCCCTGCTTGCCGTAAAAACGCTTCGCAACCGATGGCGTGTTTTCCGCTGACAGAAGGCTGAACACGTTGAGCACGGGGATTCCACACGTCCCATGCGCGTCGCAATACATCTTGTCCAAGTCCTCCAGCTTGGTCTTGTTGTCCCCGCCGTAGCGGTCGAACATGATGGGCCGGATGCCCGTGAGCTTTGCTGTGATGATACTGTCTGAGTTGTCCATTTTTGTTTTCTGTGATGACCTTGGTTGTTTCGTCGAGGGTCAGGTCAAACCATTCGCCGTTCCCGCTTGGTTTTACGAGTCTGCGATGTGCCAGTTGTAGGTGTATCGCTTTTTCGAGTTGATCGGGAAATTCTGAGAATATCGTGCCGACGATATTCAGCGCGTGCGGACTCCACACATGCGCGGCCCAAAGGCGGCGCTTTAAGTCGGGTGTGGTGTATCCGATTTTGCAATGCCTGCCGTTGTGGAAAAAATAAACGTGTCCGCTCATAAAGTTGTCACGCTGTTACCGCCCGCGTGTCTCGTGGTTGCCTTGCCTTGCCGCGCCTTGCCCCGCCCGGCCCTGCCCAGCCCGGCCATGCCGCGCCCAGCCGAAAATTGTTGAAATTGAATGCTCATGTGCGGGCAGTATTCTCTAAAGCGTTTCCGCGCGCAAGAATTATTTTCAATTTCTTTTCACAGCCAGCTTCCCCTCGTCTGCGTGCCCTCGAAAATGGCGTAGTCAATCTCTGGCTTCGGCTTCGCGTTCGGCGTGCGCAGGGCTTCGGCGTCGTCCGCAATGGCCTGCTCTAGCGCGTCCCAGTTGCGCGGATGCAGCCGTAGCGCCGCGAGGCAGCCAACCTCGATGTCGAGGGCTTCGTTGCGCGCGTTCTTTTCGTTCTCGTATTTTCGGATCTCCTGCCCGCCGTCAAACGTGATGACGACTTTTTCCACGGTCAACTGCTGAAAGTATTCTTCGGAAAAACGCTGGTTGAAGTGCATCGCCGTCGCGCCCGGTTCCGTCACACGCAGGCGTTCGTAGATGCGATCCTTTGCCTCCCATGTGCCGATTTCGTGCCCCTTCAAATTCTTGGCAACCGTGCTCATCTTGCGCGTGATAATCGGTGCTCCGAATCTGCCGACGCCCTTGCTCGCGCGGACGTGGCCTGTGACGTGTTGCACCGGCTCGCGTGCGATGCGCTGGAAAAAGCGATACACTTCCTCCGCGTATGCGCCGCCGTCAACGAATGCCATTCCGATCCGTAGCTTCGCGCCGCTGGCGTGCGTCCACTCGCGGCCAAGCTCCTTTGCCAGCGCCGTCCATACTTCTTGGTGCGACGTGTAGCCGTCGAGCACAACGTGGTCGAGTCCCCAAGATTCTTCCTCGCGGTTCCATGCGCGCCAGCCAACCTCTAGCCGGTTGCGTTGCACGTCGCAAAAAGCCGTGATGAACGATGCGGCCTGCGGAACGGTGTCGTAATTCTCGCGCCGCTCATACAAGGTTTTCCAGTCAGGCGGCTGCTCGCTTTCGTCGGTGGGGTCGAACGGCTCCGCGTCCACGGTGTTGACCATTGGCCGGCGCGCGCGCTTCGGGTCTGCGCTCGCGGCAACTGCCATTTCCTCCTCGGCCATCTGGCCAAGGTATCCTGCCGGGTAGCGCACGGAATCAACCGGGTGCGGCCAAAGCAGGGCGTTGGCGTGGTAGCCTCGCCGCCCGCGAAACTCATTGCGCGGTTTCCAGTTGTCGAATCCCTGCTTGTGCGCCATCGCGTAACGCTCCGCGTCGGTCAAGAACTCGCCGCACCTCGGGCATTCCAGCCGCGCACCTTCGGGCTTGCCCTTGTCGTATCGAAGCTGTCGGCGGTGCATCACGAACGGCTCGCCGCCGCACTTGACGCATGTGACGTGCCACTCATTCCAGTCTGAGTTTTCCAGATCGTTCATGATCCGGCTGTGGCCGAGCAGCGACGGGTAGCTCGCCGACACGCGGATTGTGTCTGGGTATTCGCTGCCGCGCTTCCAGAATATTTGCACCTGGTCGCCTTCGTCGCCTTCCTCTTTTTGGATGGCGTCCTTTTCGTCAATGACGAGAAACGAACCTTTCGCGCGCCGCAATTCGCCGGGTGCGTTCGCGCCAAACATCGTGATGAGTCCACCGGGAAATTGCTTGTGCAGTATGGTGTTGGACGTGACGCGCCGGTTGCCCTTGCTGCCGTATTCGTTCAGGCAGGGCGTCGTGTCGAAAAGCTCGCCGCACAAATTGTCTTTGCTGAATTTCTCCACCTGTCCGGTCGTCGGCATCATGTAAAGAATGCGTCGCGGCTTCTGGTCAACGGTGTATCCAATGGCAAGAAGGATGACGGTGCTTTTCAGTCCGCGCGAGAAGATGGCATAGCTCGTCTCGATGACGCGCCGGTCGAAGATGCTCTGATACATCGCGCGCGTGTAGGGCGCGAAGTCCCAACGGAAGCGCCCTCCGTTTGGAAGGCGATACACTTCCTCGGCCCATTCCTCCGGTGCCATGCGGCTCCACGGCGCGAAGCTGCGCGCGTAGCTGTGCAGCCATGATGCGCGAATCTTGGCGACGCTGATCGGGTCGGTCATAGCTTGGCCAGCTTCGCAGGCACCTCGCGCAATTCGGTGAAGATGTCGCGGATCAACTCCGGCGTGAGCGTCTTGCCTTCGTGCGCCTTGAGCAGTCCCGCCACGTTGGAAAGCGATTGCTCATGGATGTTCTCCACGTCCTCCTTTGGCCATCTGTCGCCGCGCGTCACTTCCATTTCGAGCTTTACCTGTTCATCGCGGGAAATCGTGTATCGCCGCGTTGCCTCGGCCTGCGTGATTCGTTCCCCGTCTCCGCCTCCGCCTGGCGTGCCGTAGTAAATCGCATCCAATGCAACCTTGCTGTCAAACGCCTTGGAGCGATTTGATGTTTCCTTGAACGGAATATGCGCGAGCTTGTGCCCTATCGTTTCTCGCGTGCGCCCGGTCAATCTGGAAAGCTGGCGGATGTTTAGCAGCGCGCCGACTTCTTCGCACTCCGTAGCTGTGCGGCGTTCCGTCGCCTGTTTGAGCATGTCCATTTCGCGCGCTGTGGGTATTCCGCCAGCGCCGATTTTCTCCACGATGTTCTTGAGCGTTGCCCGTTCAAGTTGCGCGGCTTGCTCTGCGGAAATTTCCGGCTTTCCCTGTTCTTCGGGTTTAGGTTTTCGGGTTTTCATTTATGACTTGCTCGATCCATTCGGCGTGAAAGTTAAACGTGGGCACGTCCGCGAAAAGCGAGACTTGCTCGATGTTGTCACTGCTTCTCAGGTTTGCGGATGTTTCAATCGTGAGTCGTTTCTCGTCCGTGAACTCGAATACGGTCACCTTCGCATGGGTGCGCGCGATGCCGATTTGAATTTCGCCTGTTTTGGCTGCGCCCTGTTCAAAATGCGCTAGAATTTCCGCGTTTGTTTTTGCGAAGTAGTTTGAAGTGAGCATTCCAATGCTTCCCACCTTGCCGTCCGCGATGAGTCTGCAAAGTGCATCGGCGTTCTTTTTTGAAAAACTCAGCGTTGAAATCAGCAGCCGACGCGCTGGGAATTTTCCGGCAATGGCGGTGATGAGGTCACAAAAAATGAAATTGCCCGGCGTGATTACGTGCAATGCGCGGTCGCATGGCATGGGCAGCTTGTCGAGGATGCTCGCTGCGTTTTCCGGCTTCACCATTGCACGCCTTCGCGCGCGGTTGCGTGCGTTGATGGCGTCAAACGCACGCTTCGCTGCGTTGATGCGAAGCCGTGTCTGGAATCCGTGCGCGCTAGCCTTGCCGAGTGAAGCAAAGGCCGCAGCAAGGTCGTCATCGCCTTTTGTTGTGGGTGTCGCCTTTATGGTTTTCATAGCTACCGGCTGAGCGCAAATCGGAACC
>Ga0208975_1000352_pt1 | contig 23024 bp, 28 predicted proteins | sample GreLakmeER78MSRF_FD_187700 | JGI IMG/M metagenome (GOLD analysis project Ga0208975, IMG submission 187700) | Freshwater lentic microbial communities from great Laurentian Lakes, MI, USA - Great Lakes metaG ER78MSRF (SPAdes) | ecosystem: Environmental > Aquatic > Freshwater > Lake | place: Great... | reverse complement strand
TTGGTGGTGGTACAGGTTCTTATTACTCTGCTGATAATATCTTTATTATTGGCCGTCAGCAAGAAAAAGAAGGTACCGATGTTATCGGTTATAACTTCATTATTAATGTGGAGAAATCTAGATATGTCAAAGAAAAATCGAAAATCCCTGTTACTGTTTCTTTTGATGGTGGTATTTCTAAGTGGTCTGGTTTACTTGACCTTGCACTTGAGTCCAAACACGTTGTCAAACCAACGAATGGCTGGTACAGCAAAGTTGATACCGAGACAGGGGTTATAGAAGAAAAGAAATATCGTATTAAAGATACAGATACAAAAGAGTTCTGGATGCCTATCATCAAAGATAAATCATTTCAAGATTTTGTTGAGAACAAATACCGTGTTGCTTCAGGTAACATTATGTCTAGTGATATACATGAAACATTTGAAGTTGAAACAAGCAATGGAGTTGAATAATGAGTCATGAAGATGATAAACTTAGACACAGCAAACGAATACATCAAGAAGAAGCAGCGATTGCTAAACAAGTAAAAATTGCTAAGACACACGGTATGGATATTAAAGAACCACATAAGTTAGCCAAACATCATGCACTAGATTGTGGTGTGCCAAATTGTCCTATGTGCTCTTCACCACGAAAAGTAACTGGTGAAAAAACAATACAAGAACAATCCTTTGAACAAACGGAGAAATGGAATGATTGAAGGCATAGATTATTGTTTCATCTATCCAAAAGAAGATGGTACAGCGGTACATATCAAATTTTTGGAAGGACCTTATACAGGTACCATTTTCAAATATGGCAAAGTAAAATTTAAGGAAGAAAACGAACAGGTCTATTTACTTTTTGCTTATGATGTGTTAGAATCACCAGTTAAGAAGCCAGCTAAACTGGAAAAAGATGATGACTTTAAAAACTATCTTGGCGATTTGCTGGTAGAATTAATGTCATCCAATATTGAACAGGAAATTATTGATGAAACTGGAACAGACGATATTAAAGAATCTAATTTACAATGAAGATTACCTCAGAAAAGTATTACCATTTTTAAAAGAAGATTACTTTACTGATAGAACTGATAGGACAATTTTTAATGAGATTTCATCGTTCACAGATGCTTACAATTCAACACCAACGATTGAAGCAGTTGTATTGGCCGTCAAAGAAAGGCGTAATCTTACAGCTGATGAAGTTGAAAGATGTGAAACTACTCTCAAAGAGATTGAACAAACTAAAGGCGAAGAATCCAAGATTCAATGGCTTGTTGACAAAACCGAGCAATTCTGCCAAGAGAAAGCCATATACAACGCTGTATTGGGGTCTATTTCAATCTTGGACGGTAAGGACAAGACACATGAGAAAGGTCAGATTCCCAAGATACTATCGGACGCTCTGGCCGTAAGTTTCGATAACTCGGTTGGCCACGATTACCTGGAGAACAGCGATGAACGATATGAATTTTACCACAGAAAAGAAGAACGAATTCCTTTTGATTTGGATTTCTTTAACCGTATTACAAAAGGCGGGCTTCCTACTAAGACACTCAATATTGCTCTTGCTGGCACTGGTGTTGGCAAGTCACTTTTTATGTGTCATTGTGCCGCTGGAGCTATGTCGCAGGGTAGAAATGTACTCTATATCACTATGGAAATGGCTGAAGAAAAGATTGCAGAAAGAATAGATGCAAACTTATTGAATGTAACCATTGATGATTTGGTGAATTTACCTAAAGATATGTATGATAAGAAGATTGCCAAACTGAGAGAGAAAGTTGTTGGTAAGTTAATCATCAAAGAATATCCAACCGCATCTGCTTCCGTCACACACTTTAGAACATTACTCAATGAACTCAATCTTAAAAAATCTTTTGTACCTGATATCATTTTCGTTGATTACCTCAATATCTGTTGTTCTTCTCGTATTAAACCTGGATCAAACATCAACTCTTATACCTATGTCAAGTCGATTGCCGAAGAATTGCGAGGTCTTGCCGTTGAATGCGGAGTACCAGTTGTTTCGGCTACACAAACAACTCGGTCGGGTTTTACCAGTTCCGATCCCGGACTTGAGGACACAAGTGAGTCTTTTGGTTTGCCAGCAACCGCTGACTTGATGTTTGCTTTGATTTCTTCCGAAGAACTAGAAGAACTTGGACAGATTATGGTAAAACAGTTGAAGAATCGTTATAATGATCCGACACTATATAAACGATTTACACTTGGTGTTGACCGTGCAAAGATGAGATTATATGATGTAGAACAATCCGGACAAGATGGCCTTGCTGATGCCGGTATTGTAGATAAACCAGTTAATACATTTGGTGACCGTGAACGAACAAAGAAAAAATCATTTGATGGATTTAAAGTATGATATTGACTAGAGAACAGGCATTGTATTGTTCAAATACTTTCCATGATTATTTTAGTGACATGGGTAGCATCGAACAATACATGCGTGATGAGAAACTAAAGTCTGTTGCTGAAATACCAGCATCTTTGTTTCCACCAGAAGATGATTTGTTTTCGGATTTCTCGATGCATCCAAATGATATGGATATTGAGGTGTGTGAGATACCAAATGATACATGGGAAACATTGGTAGCAATTACTTCTTCACATGTTAACAAGGCACCTGTTGGTAGAAATATTCAGTTGGCTGTAAAAGAAAAGAATACAGGAAAGATTCTTGGTTTTATCCGTCTTGGTTCACCAGTCATCTATATGAAACCAAGAAATGAATTGTTAAATCATGTCTGGATTCAAGATCCGGACACAGCCAAACGATTCAATCAATCTACTATTATGGGTTTTGTTATCGTGCCAGCACAACCCTTTGGATTCAATTACCTTGGTGGTAAATTGTTATCTGCCATCTGTACCTCACATACAGTCAGAGAGATGTGTAATAAGAAGTATGGTATGGAACTTTGCCTGTTTGAGACTACCAGTTTGTATGGTACAACAAAGGCAGTATCACAGTATGATGGTATGAAACCATATATTAGATATAGAGGTCTTACCGAATCTGATATGGTACCAATGATGCACGGACCAAGATATCATACACTCAAAGATTATGTGGAAAGTTTTACTGGAGACTTATTGGCTGGCGATACATCAACCACCAGTAGAAAACTTAGAACCTTTACCAAGATTATAGCTTTAACTAAAGCAGCACTTAAAGGTAGTTCTGAAGGGGAGACATTCCAAGCAACGATTGAGAACGCTAAAGGGTTGACAGAAAAGAAAAGATATTACACTTCAGACTACGGATTTGCCAATATGGTTGATTTTATGAACTGTAAGACAGATAAATTATTGCCTGGTGAAAATTATCATAAACATGAATTGAATAATATTGTTGCTTGGTGGAAAAACAAGGCTATAAATAGATACGATACCCTTAAATCTGAGGGTAGATTACGTACCGAACTAGAAGTTTGGACTTCAGGAAAAGATATACAAATTATTAGATAAAATGGCCACACAAAAACCAAGTGCAACAGAATTAACTAGAATGCAAGAATTAACTTCTGCTTGGCTTTTTCGGCGTGCCTTAAATGATAATAAAAGATATAAAGATCCTGATGATATTATAGGTGATACTAAATTTCAAAATGAAGTAATTGGAACTCCAACAAAAAAAGGAATTTATCCTTTCGTTAGTATTGATTGGGTAGAAACTTTTTTTAAACAACAAAAAAGATTCTTAGATGAATTTTCAAATGCTAGATTTAAAGAATTTAGTGTTGATGGTGGTTTCATGGATTGGGTTTCCAAATTAGTTAACCAAAAATACGGTATCAATAAAAAAGATGCTTGGGATCCTGCTGATGTGTGGTGTATTCAGAATGAAAATGAAGTTAAAAAACAAATTACTGATGCAATTAGTCAAACATCCAGTATTGAAGTATTAAATGCTGAATTAAGAACTTTGTTTAATGAAAGAAAAGTTGTTGGTATATCATTAAAGAAAGTTGCTTCTAAACTACCACAGGCAAGATATCAAGAAGTTAACATTAAAGATGGTGTTCTTTTTACCTCAGGTAAACATCCAACATTTGCAATTAAAGAAATTCGTTGTGATTTAAAAATGCAAAATGATGGAACAATCAAAGCAAATGATTCTAAAATATATTTTACTGTTGAATATACAAAAGAAAAATTAACTTACACTCTAACAATCAGAACATCCGGAAGAACATATAGACCAGGTAATCAAATATTTGAGTTTCAAGAACCTGGCGCAGCTGCTCAAATTGGAAAAGCACCAGTTGAACTCATAGAAGAAGCGGCAATGAAACATAAACACATGAATTTTGATAATGACTGGCATAATTTTCCAAGTACTGTAGTTGAGTTTAATGCACAAAAATCAGAATGGCGTGGTGTTTTCAATAAGATTAAAAATAAAGTTAAAACTAATATAACATCAGATGAAGAGTTTATTGGTTCAATCACAAAATTGTTAATGGACAAAGAAAACTATGGTACAGCAAATTCAAAATTAATGCAAATGAACTTCTTATATAATTTTATTGATTTGGGTGATAAAGAGATGGAAAAATTTATAACCGATTTATTCTTTTTAGCTGAAAAACGTGGAAAAGGATTTGGTCCTTTTGGAAAGATTTACTGATGGCATTATCCGATTTTGACAAAATTTTAAAAGAATACCACAATACAGATAATGATTTTGGTTTCTCCGCTGTTTCTGAAAAAGAATATAATGAAACCATTAACAAGGCAGCCAAAGATGCGGAATATGAAGCATCATCATTGACTGCCAGTAATTACAGAAGTCAACTATTGGAATTAGAAAAATTGATTATTCCATTCCTACAGAAACTACATAGTACAGGTGATAAAGAATACATTTATTGGCCTAATCGTAAACCAGCAATAGAAAAACAAATAGAACAAATATTGAAATTAACTAGAGGATGATATGAGTGCTACTGTGATTATACCAACTACGGGTTCACCGGAGTTGAGAAAGGCTGTTCAGAGTGTTCTTGAACAATCTTATGAAACAAAATGTTATGTTGTGTCTGATGGTATACAAAACCATTCTAGGACAAGAAATATTGTTGATTCTTTTCCTGGTAAAAATATAGAAAAATGTTATTTGCCTTTGAATGTAGGTGCCAATGGTTATTATGGCCACCGAGTATACGCAGCCTTCACACATTTAATCGATACCAAATATGTACTGTATTTAGACCAAGATTGTTGGCTTGAAAAAGACCATGTAAAGAACTGTATTGAAAAGATTGAAATTGATAAAAAAGATTGGTCTTATTCATTAAGAAACATAACTGACAGAGATGGTAACTTTCTATGTAAAGATGATTGTGAATCTTTAGGCAGATGGCCAGTATTTTCTGGTGATTATAGTCATATAGATACAAATTGCTATTGCCTTCAAACTGCACATGCAGTACAATTAGCATCTGTATGGCATGGCGGTTGGGGACAAGATAGAGTTTGGTTTGATGTATTGTCACGGAACTTACCTAACTATAATACTACAGGCCAATATACTGTAAATTATCGTGTTGCTGGTAATGAGGGTTCTGTAAAACCAGAATTCTTTTATTATGGTAATAATATTATGAATGAAAAATATAATGGAGCATTCCCATGGAGAAAGAAAACTTAATAATTGGTGGGTTTACCAATTACAACTACAATCAACTAAAACCTTGGGTTGAATCTATTTGTGAAGTGATGCCTGATGCACACAGAGTTATGTGTGTTGGTAATGCATCCGATGAAACCAAGAAGATATTGGCCAACAAGGGTTTTGAACTTGTTGATATGCCACAAGCCAATATACCTATTCATGTACTTAGATTCTTGTCCATCTATGAGTATCTACATAAGAACTGGCAAAAGTATAATCTAGTTGTTACCACAGATGTAAAAGATGTATACTTTCAAACAGACCCATTCAAATGGTTAGACTATCACAATATCGGTGTCAAAGATATGCATCAGATTGTTGCTGGTTCAGAATGTTTAAAATATAAAGATGAATCATGGGGTAATGAGAACTTAATGCAATGTTATGGTCCTTATGTACACAATATCTTTAAAGAAAATGAAATCTTTAATGTTGGCGTTCTTGGTGGTTCTGCTGAATACATTAAAGACTTGGTATTCAATATCTTTACGAATGCAACCAATCGACCAATACCAATCGTTGACCAAGCCGTGTTTAATGTATTGATTCAAACACAACCATATAAAGATGTCGTACTTCAAGCAACACAGGCATCTGGCTGGGCTTGTCAAGCTGGCACCGTGGCAGATCCAACCAAGATGGCCACATTCAGACCAAACTTGTTAGAAGAAGAACCAACATTTAAAGATGGTGTTGTATATACATCAACAGGTAAACCTTTTTATATTGTACACCAATACGACCGTGTACCAGAATGGAAGAAGTTTGTCATGGACAAATATAAACAGGAAGACCCCAATAACTTTTTTACATATAGGACAACATAATGGATGATATAATTAAATTTGATACAGTAACACAAGCTTTTGGTATACAAAGAAAACAAATGATTTGCTGTGGTGAAGGCCTTGGTGCCATGGTTGCGGAGATGAAAAATCCAAAAGTTTTAGAAATTGGTTGTGATATTGGTCACACAACACAATTTTTATTGGATAGTAATCCATCTTTAGAACTTGTCGGTGTTGATCCATATGTAAACTACATCGACTGGAACGGTAATAACCTAAATGAACGTGAAGATATTCATAATAAATTTGTTGAAAGATTGAAAGGATATACTAATCGTTTTAGTTTATATCGTCAATATTCAGATGATATGTTTCATTTATTAGAAGATGAAACTTTTGATTTAATCTTTATTGATGGTTTACACACATATGACCAGTTAACAAAAGACTGTAACAACTTCTATTCAAAATTAAAAGAAGGTGGAATTTTTTCTGGCCACGATTACAATGCTATTCCAGGTGTACATCAAGCTGCCAATGAATTTGCTGCCAAAGTTGGTAGAGAAATTCATATCACGGAACATGATGTTTGGTACTGGGTAAAATGAAAAATTGTATAGTACTGTCTGGTCATTATAGAAATTTTGACCAGACAGGTGATGATATTAAACAGTTCATTGAAATTAATGATATGGATGTTTACTGCCATTTGTGGTCTGATGAATTGGAAAGAGAAACTTCTCGTCAAGTCAATAACATCACCAAGAAATTAAAACCCGTATCTATTTTGGTAGAAGAACCAAAAGACTTTTCTGATATTGAAACGTATGTCAGAAAAATTAATCCGAAAGAACATAATACAGATAGAATTGCTGGTACATTGTCGATGCAATATGCACGTAAAAAAGCATTACACTTAATTGACCGAGATTATGATGTTTTAGTATACACCAGATATGATATTGGATTTAAACAACTATTTAAATTTCAAAATGTTGATTGTTTAATAACACCAGAAGAAGAATCATATAATATAATATCAGATATATTTGCAATGATGCCAATGGAACTAACCAAATATTTCTTTTTATATGATGAAGTAGAACGGTTATTTTCAACACAATTTGAACCAGAATTTGAAAATTGGTTAAGAAATATTAAAAACTATGGTGAAAGAAACACAAACATTCATATGCATGAAAGATATTGTCCACACATGATGATGTTACGCCATCTATATAATAATGAAGTTAAACAAGTAACAGCAAATATACCGGTCTTTATACAACGATGAAAATAGCATTATGTTTTTCTGGCCAAGCCAGATCCTTTGAAAAAGGTTATGAATATTATAAACGAAACTTATTGGATCGTTATGATGTGGATGTATACATTCATACTTGGAAGTTTCCAGGTGAAGATAAATTAGAAGAATTATACAAGCCTGTTAAAATACAAACACAGGTACCACCTCTAGGTGACTTTGATAACAAATACACCAATACACCAGACCGTGAAAAATATCCACCAAGAAACAACTATCGTCAATTCTACTCAATGTATGTGTGTAGTCATTTGGTTGAAGGTGACTATGATTGGGTGATTCGGAGTAGAACTGATTATGCTCTGAATGTAGTTATTCCATTTACCAAGTTAGACAATAACAAATTGTACATTCCAAATTGTAGAATGGTACCTGAAAGAGACTTTGGAAACGACCAGTTTGCTTTTGGTTCAAAAGAAACCATGATGAACTATATGTCAACCTATATCAATCTCGATAAGTATTATGATGCAGGTACATCATTTGTTGGTGAAGAACTGATGAAATCCAACTTACATGAACATGGACTGATTGGAGAAAAATTAGTTTATGTTAATATGAAAAATCCATTTCCACCAGGTCCACATAATGGTACATGGCACTCTTTGATTCGTGATGATGTTATTCAATGGACACAATCGTAAAAGAACTAAGTGGCCATTCCGGTAGCAAAATCTATCTAATGGAAAACACCGAAAAGGTGTTTGTACGAAAGATTGGAAATGTAGATAGGAATTATGAAAGACTAATCTTGTTATGGGATGAAGGTTATCGTGTGCCTAGAGTTTACAAATATGGTCCAGATGAAATATTGGACATGGAGTACATTCATGGTCTTGATATAAAAAATTATTTAATCCACAACAATGTAAACTTGCTTACAAACTTTCTTTGTGATATAATAGATTCTTTTAGTGATAATTCGGAATATAAAGATTATACTGAAGTCTATTACCATAAACTATCATATTTGAGTGGTAATGAGGGTTTAGTATTCACAAAAGAACAGTTAATCGGCCGACTACCTAAAAAACTACCAAATTCAACTTATCATGGTGATATGACTTTGGAGAACATACTTTATACCAATCCTGGTTTTTGTATGATTGACCCATTGACTTCAGATTATGATTCATACATATTTGATATAGCCAAGTTAAGACAAGACTTGGAATGTAAATGGTTTATTAGAAAATTGGATGTTAAGATTGACACCAAACTACAACGTATTCAGGACAAATTAAGAAGATGGTATCCTGATGCTTTTGACGATTCACTTTTGATTTTGATGTTATTAAGAGTTTATCCATATTGTGATGATACAGATAAACAGTTTATTGTAAAAGAGGCAAATAGATTATGGAAATTATAGTACCTGCAGCTGGTTTATCCACAAGATTCCCCGAAATGAAACCAAAGTATCTCTTATATGATTACAAGGGAGAATTGATGATTCATAATGCAATTCGTCCATTTTTAGATAAACATACAATTCATATTGGTATTCTTAAAGAACACAATGAAAAATATAATGTGGTTGAAGTTTTAACACATGAGTTTGGTGATAAAGTAAATATTGTCATTTTGGATGAACCAACTGCAGGTCCAGCTGATACAGTATATCAAATTATAAACAAAACGGGATTATATCTTTCGCCTATATTAGTAAAAGACTGTGATAGTTTCTTTGACCATGATATGTCAATAGGCAACTATGTTTGTGTTACGAATATTGCCAAACACGAATCAATTAGGAAACTTGGTGCCAAGAGTTTTGTCACCTACAATGACCAAGGCATAATTACCGACATTGTAGAAAAAGAAGTTGTATCTGATACCTTCTGTATTGGTGGTTACAAATTTAATAATGCAATAACATTCAAAACAGCATATGAAAAACTTTCTACAAATAGGGAAGTGTTTGTGTCTGATGTGATTAGTTATTGTATTGGCTTTGGCCAAGTGTTTACAATCAAAGAAACCGAGAACTATGTTGATGTTGGTACCGCAGCGGAATGGTTTGAGTTTAATGATAAACCTGTAATCTTCTGTGATATTGATGGCACAATTGTTAAAAATCAAGGCAGAGTTGGTCCAAATAACTATAATGATCCAGTGATTCCATTACAAAATAACGTTAATCGTTTATTACAATTACAAAAACAAGGCGCTCAGTTTATTTTTACAACAGCAAGACCGGAAGAGTATAAAGAACAAACAATAGATATGTTAATTAATTTGGGATTTGAAGGTTTTAATTTACTTGTTAATTTACAAAATGCAAGACGGATTGTAATTAATGATTATAATAAAACAAATCCATATCCAAGAGCAGAAGCTATCAATTTGTTGAGAGATTCTGATAACCTATCTGATTTCTTATGATACCAGATAAAAATCTATTCATCGTCACTTCATCACTTAAACCCAATATGGGTGCCTTTAGTGATGAGGATAGGTTTGCTCAAACTATTGCTTCATTAAAATCGATACGAAAACAAGTTCCTAAGGCTTTTATTGTATTCTCAGATATATCACTAAGGCCTGTATCAGATTTGGAAAAACAAGCAATATCTGGTTTATGTAATGCATATATCGATATGAGCCAACAACCAGATTTGAAAAAGTGTTCTGAAAATGGTATGAAAAGTGAATCTGAAAATCTATTAATATTGTTTACTTTATATGCACTGAAACAAAATAATTTATTAACTGATGTAAAAAGAATATTTAAATTCTCTGCAAGGTCGGAATTAGAAAATACCTTTAATATTAATGAATATGATAATTTGTTTGGTAAATATGTCTTTAAAAAGTCAATTCCAACCTGGATTCATAAAGATTTTAATAAAGGTAATTACCCAAAAGAACTCTTTATTACTAGAATGTTTTCATTTTGTCCATCTTTAATAGACAATTACATCATGGTTATACAAAAAAATCTACAGGTAATTGGAAATCTATGTCCGGACACAGAGCATGCACATTGGGTGAACATACCAAAAGAATACTTGCTTGAATTTGACAAGATTCATTGTTGGGGTTGGCTGGCTGGAAACGGCCAAATCGAACATTATTGACAACTATATATCGGATCGAATAATTGACAAATTTGATGGTCTGTGATATAATCCGTTATAAATAACCCACAGGCAACCAAAGTGTGTTGCATTTCTAAGGGTATAAATCTATGTTAACATTTCAATCCTTCCTCAAGGAAGAAGCCGAAGGTGGCGAACTTAAACACATTCATCATGCGGAAGACCGTCCGTTGATGCATGGCCACGCTGGTTTCGAACACGCTCATGGTGCTCTGATGAAGGCACATGAACACATGATGGCTGGTGCCAAGAGTAGCAATTTGACTATGAAATATGATGGTTCTCCATCAATCGTTTTTGGCCACCATCCTAAGAATGGTAAATTCTTTGTAGCCACCAAGTCAGCATTTAACAAGAATCCAAAGATTAATCATACAGAAAAAGATATTGAAAAGAACCATGGCCACGCTCCAGGTCTTGTAACATCACTCAAACACGCACTCAAACATCTACCAAAAGTAACACCAAAAACTGGTGTATATCAAGGTGACCTGATGCATCATGCTGATAATAAAATGTTAAAAGAAGAACATTTGTTTGAAGCTGCAAAAAACAAAGTTTCTTTTACACCAAATACAATCACATATACCGCACACGGTGATGAAGCAAAAAAGATTAACAAGTCTAAAGTTGGTGTAGTAGTTCACAGCAAATATAGTGCTGACATGAAAACTGCTACTCCTCATGTTGACCACGAAAATTTTAAACAACATCCAGATGTCCACCACCACGGTGCAGAACATGACACAAGTAAAGTAACACATTCTCCTGCAAATGAACATGGTTTTCATAAACATATGGCAGCTGCTAAAGAAATCCATGATACACATGGACATAAAATGTATGATGCCGTTCATCCAGAACATTCTGGTGAAACTGGCCATTTATCAACATATATTAACAAGACAGTTCGTACAAATGAAGTTCCTTCTGTCAAAGGTTTTAAAGAACATCTAAATGATGTACACGAAAAGAAAGCATCTAAAGTTAAAACACCAAAAGCTAAGACAGAAAAGACATCAGAAGGTGCTAAACAAATAGCTCATGTGGAAAAAAATAAATCACATTATGGTAATTTGTTGACTATGCATCACCATTTAGGACAAGCCAAAAATCATTTGGTTAGTTCATTGGAAACACATGAAGGTAATTATCAACATCATATTGAAGGTAAGAAATCGAAACCTGAAGGTTTTGTTGTTCATCATGATAATGAACCTACTAAGTTAGTTAATCGTCCAGAATTTGCTAGACAAAACTTATTGAAAGTAAGAAAATGAGTATCAATCAATTAACTAGACAACAACAAATTTTTCTTGAGAGAGCTGGCGTAACTCAAATATTAGAAGGTCGTGGCAAACTTACAGGTTCAGGTGAAATCGGCGCAGAACACCAAAAGAAATATATTGATCCACATGTAGGTTCAAATAAATTTTCACACAATTTAGCCGCTGAACATGATGATTTACCAAAAGGTTCTGCAGTAAAAATTCATAAAGTTGAACATATTAATAACAAAATTCATGTTCATGCTGAAGATGAAACTGGAAATCATCATGTGATTCCTGTATCAAAGTTACACAAGCCAGGTGAAGCTCCTCCTAACAAAGGACACGATTATGAAACAAAGTTTGTTGACAGAATGAAACACCATGGTTTAATGCCAAAAGAAATGAGTGGTGCTGGTTCAACTGGCGGTACCGATTTTGCCGTTGAACATAAAAAGAAAAATAGTAAAAGTCATTTTCATGCAGGTACGGTTTCTGGCCATATGTTGAATGGTGAAACTAAGAATGGTGTGACTGCTGCTATGGGTCAATTAACAATTCACCACACCAAAGAAAAAGGTTGGCACATTAAAGATTCACAAAGAGCTAAAAGACCTGAATATGCAAAACATATTGAAAAGGCTGGAATCTTGAAACACATGAATACACATCATCCAGATCCACACAAAGAAACAACGACAGCATCTGGCCGTGCCAAAACAACTGAATTGGAACATCCAAATTTACATCCAGCAGAAGGTTATCTGAAGGATCATCACGTACACGTTTTACAAGTTGGTGGTCATGGAACATATCGTGTTGGTGAAAAAGATGAAACTGGCCATGGTTTACCAAGAATTTCTGGCAAAGGTAAATGGAGAATTAGAGAAAAACAAAAAGGTAATAAGAGTGCAAGAACTGTGGCCTTTCATCCAGCAGGAACAAAAGGTCTGAACAAAAGTCATGTTGATTTAGATAACGATACACATTTACACGCATTTAAGAAAACATTAGGTCATTCATGAAGTCTTTTTTAGATTTATTACAGGAAGATAAAAGTGGTGATGTTCACCACGTTATGGCCTTTGGCCGTATGAATCCTCCTACTACTGGTCATTTGAAAGTGATTGATAAGGTCAAAGAGGTTGCTGCAAAACATAATGCTGGTCATACTGTCGTAACATCACATTCACAAGACAAGAATAAGAATCCTTTATCTGCTGCTCAAAAAATTAAACACCTCAAGAGATATTCCCCAGGTACACATTTCGAAGCATCTTCTAAAGAACATCCAACATTCTTACATCATGCAGCCAAACTAAACAAACAAGGTGTAACACACTTACATATGGTTGCTGGTTCGGACCGTGTTAAAGAATATCACGAAAAGTTACACAAATACAATGGTACACACCAAGGTTCTTTATATCATTTTAAGAAGATTAAAGTTCATTCTGCTGGCCACCGTGACCCTGATGCTGAAGGTACAACTGGTATGTCTGGTACCAAGATGCGTGAACATGCTAAGAATAAAGATGTTAAATCTTTTAAACAGGGTGTTCCATCACACGTTTCAGATACTCATACAAAAGAGTTAATGCACGACACACGTAAAGGTATGGGTATTCACGAATCTTCCTATCATGGATTATTCAAAGCAGTATTTGTGACTGGTGGACCAGGTTCAGGTAAAGATGTCGTTATCCGTGAATCTATTCCACACCAAGGTGCTATTGAAATCAATTCAGTTCAAGCTTTTGATTATCTAATGGATAAACATAAATTATCCGAAACAACAAAAGACTATCGTAGAGAAGCTATTCGTTCTCGTCTTCCTTTAATCATTAATGGTCCTGCTGATGACCATTATAGAATGATTACAATTAAGGAAGAGTTGGAAGAACTAGGTTATGAAACTATGATTGTTTTTGTTGATACAACAAATCAAGCAAGTAAAGAAAGAAATGAACGATTGACAAAAATGGTATCGGAATCAATCAGAAAAGAGAAATGGGAACTGGCTCAATCAAGTAAAGAAGCATATCGTCAGAATTTTGAACGATTTGTAAATTTTGATAATAGTGAATCACTAGAATCAATACAGGAAGATATCACCACAACATATCAAAAGGTTGATAACTTCCTTGCAGGAGAGTCCTATACTGAAACGGCAAATATGTGGTTAGAAAACCATGTGCCGCTAAATATAGGAAGTTATAATTCTTTGTTTAAGGAAAATGAAAATGTTAAGAAAAATTCTAGGTTTATTCACAGGTTCAACGAAAGCAAGTCCATCAAGCTCAGAAAAGGTGGAAGTGGTCCAGCCGCAGGTCCAGGAGACATTAGTCCCGACAACCGTGCAGGAGACCCCAATGCCGACAACATCAAGTGGGACGGTAGAAAGCCAAGGAGCACCTACACCTTCAGAACCTACTCCGAAGAAAACAAGCCGAGCATCCAAATCTTCCCAAGCTCCAAAGAAAGCAACTTCTCGCAAGACAAAGACAAAGTAAACCGTAAAAAGTACGGTGACAAGTCGTTAAAAGATTCTCGTATTCAAAGTACTGATGGCATTGGTGCCACATGGAGCACTCGCACTAGCGGTTCAGGTTTAACTGGTGGTGCTGGATTAGGTGACCAAACATATAGTGAAAGTATGGATTATAGTAATGCAAGTCCTGCTAGTACGGCAATGCCATCTGGTGGTTCTGTAAATCCTTTGAGTAATAGTTATGATACCTTTAAGAAGTTTAGAAAGACTATTAAGAAAGAGGCCATAGACGATCCAGGTGCAAATGATATGGGTGTCGGTGGTACTTTAGGTGGAGCAACGAACAAAGAACCAATGGAAAATCCAAAAGATAAGATGGGTTTTTCATACGATAATAAAAAGAAGAAAAAGAAATGAAATCTTTCCTAGAATTTTTAGAAGAATCACCAGCATGGCAACGTTCTGCTGGTAAAGATCCAAAAGGTGGACTTAACCGTAAGGGTATTGCATCCTATCGTGCTGAACATCCAGGTTCTAAACTTTCTATGGCTGTTACAACTAAACCTTCTAAACTGAAATCCGGATCCAAGGCAGCAAATCGCCGCAAGTCGTTTTGTGCCAGAATGTCAGGAATGAAAAAGAGACTAACATCTGCTGCTACGGCACATGATCCAGATTCAAGAATTAATAAATCACTACGCAAGTGGAACTGTTAAACGGAGAACAAGAATGATAAATTTAAAAAAACAAGACAATGTTGCTGATGCTGTAAATGAAATTTTACAACAAGAAGCACTCAAAGGCAATCAAGGCGCCATTGATGCTAATCACAATGGTGAAGTCGATTCTCAAGATTTCAAAATTCTTCGTGCCAAAAAGAAAAAGGTTGAAGAAGAATTAAAAGGAAATCAAGGTGAAATCGATGCTAATAATAATGGTAAAGTTGATAGAGAAGATTTCAAACTTCTGCGTGCTAAGAAAAAAATGAAAGAAGAAGTTGAAGTAGTATATGAAGCAAATATTGAACCAACAAGTGCAAAGTCAAGAACACATATAGGTAATCTATCAAGCCCAGTTGTAAATTCAGTGGTTCGTTCAGGAAAAGAAATTGGTCTCATCACTAAGCAGCCAAACGGAGAATTTCATGCTCATCATTCTGCCGCAAAATTGGCACACTCATCAAGTGGCACATTTGATACTAAGGACAAAGCTCACCAGTTTGTTCGTGATGCTCATGCCAAAGCTATTAAAAATGGCACATTAAAGGCAAGTAAAATGTCTGAAGATAAAGAAGAAGTTGAACAAATTGATGAGTTATCAATCAATACATTAACAAGAGTAAAACATGCTGCAACTTCTGCTGCTTCTGATGCAAGTCGTGAAGGTGATGAAGGTAAATCAACTAAGCGATATGACCTTGCCGGCAAAGCTAGTAATAAAATTGAAACTAAAAATAGATCATTAGGATTAAAACCATCTGGTCAACATGCATTTGAAGAAGTTGAACAGATTGATGAATTGTCAAAGTCAACATTAGGTTCATATTTGGATAAAAAGAAATCCGAATACATGAAAGGCAAAACTCAATCCGGTTCAAAAGAGAATGCCAAAGACATTCAGAACATGGGTAAAGCACACGACAAGATGAAGAAAGAGGAATATACTCTCAAACAAATGAAAGAGAGAATGGAAGAACCAGTTCTGAATGAATTGATTAGTGAAGTAATGTCAAAAGATGCTTCTGCTGGTGATTATATTCACGATTTTATACATTCAGACAATCCTAAGTTTGCTGGTAAATCTGATGCTAAACGTAAAGAGATGGCCTTGGCCGCATACTATTCAAAGAAAAATGAAGAAACTGTACAAGAAGGTCTAAAAGACTTTGCTAAGAAATCATTCAAAGCTTTGACTGGTGGTTCAGATAAAGACCACTTAGACCGTCTGAAGAAAGATATGTACGGTGGTAGTGAAGTCAAATATGCAGCAAAGACATTAGTTAAACATGCAAAAGATCCACTCGGTCTGAAGAAAGAAGAGACCGAAACAGTCGAAGAAGGCTGGGACGATATGGTCAAAGATGCCAAAGACAAAGTGAAATCTGGTCCTAAACCATCAGGTGGTTCTGGTGTTAAACAAGGAACTCGTTATGGTGGTTCTAAACAAAAAGAAAAACCAGAACAAGATGTTAAAGAGGCGACAGATACGGTTGAAAAAGATCCAAAAACAGGTAAAGTTAAAAGCTGGATGCATACTGGAGATTGGAAAAAAGACAATGGTAAAGCCGGCCGTGGCAAAGTCACCAACATGAGTGACAAGGCTCGCCGTAGGACAGAAAAAATGAGTGAAGGTAAAGATCCAAACATGGATGCTGGTGTTGGTTCACAACCTAATTTTGTAACGGACTCAGCTAAACCAATGCAACATGCACAATCTTTGGCAAAGAAATCGCTTGCTAAAATGAGAAGTGACATGATGGCCAAAAAGAGCAAATAATATGTCTAAAAGATCCGACTTATTAAAATCAATTATTAAAGATCCTTCTGATATTACGGAAGATGCTACACTTAATACATTTTTAAAATCCAGAGGTCTTAATCCATTACATGTGTCAAAAGACCAAAAGGTTGCTCACTCAAAAATGGGTGAGTTCCTTAAATGGAAAAGAAATCATATGTTTTCTAGACCAGTATCAGAAAATCATATTGCTATTGCCATGGGTAACATGTTAGATGATGAAGGTAGCATGGTATTAAACCAAATAGAAGAATTGGAACGTGGTTGTGCCATGATCCGTTCTTATATTGGTAAAGACTATGAGAAACAATTACCAGCATGGGTACAATCTAAAGTCACATTGGCCACAGATTATATGTCTACTGTTGGTAACTACTTGTCTAGTAAGAATGAAGAAGCTTCTCACGATCCTTGGAAAGACAAACATTTTGGTCCAACTAAAATAATCAAACAAAAATATCATGTTAAGACTGATACTAAATCATATAATGTTAAAGCAGATAATGAAGACCATGCACACAAACTGGTAACTAAACATGCTCCCGGTTCTAAGATTGTTTCTATTGAACACAAAGGTCGCATGATGGAAGAAATTGGACAGATTGATGAATTAAAGAAATCAACTTTAAGTTCTTACGCAAAAAAGGCAACAGATGATGTATCTTATCATTCTTTTTCTGCAGGAACTCGTTCAGAAAAAGATCCTGAAAGATTAAAAGATGATAAGAGGGCAATGAAACGCCAATCAGGTGTCAATAAAGCAATTGACCGTTTAGCTAAAGAAGAAGTAGAACAGATTGATGAAATATCAAAAGAACTAACACATTCTTATTTGAAGAAAAGATATGCTCAGACTGGTGCAACTCGCCAAGATAAACCAAAAGGTATGTCAAGAACAACCCACGATAAACAACTAATGGGTTTGAACCGTGCTACAAAAAGACTGACAACTACTTTAGAGTTACCAAAAGGTACAGATCCATCACAAGGTGGAAAGTATACTGCTGATTCTGTTGAAATTAATGGTACACCAATACAAGAAGGTTCTGCTGCTCTCCGTCTAGCACAAGCACTCCGTAAAGAACGTGAAGCCAGAGAACTCAAAGACAAGTCCCGTGAAGCCGCAGAGAAGAACGAAAAGGCCAAACAACCTGTTCAACAACAAGAGAATACAATGGATTCATTGGCTGCTACTGGTGCACCAAATGATTGTGCTAACACACCAGATGATGTGGCACCAAAAGACAAGAACAAGAAATTGATTCAAATGTCTAAGTCTGCTCGAATCATCAAGTCTATCTATAAAAGACAAGGTGTGAGGGAAGAGACTTTTGATACAGAAAAAGAAGACAAGTCGGTTGCCGCTTATGGTAAGAAACCAAAGTTAACTGATAATGAAAAGAAACTTGATGCGACCAATGGTAAATCATCGGCCGCAGCAATTATGACTGGTGGAACTACCTTAACTGGTACTCCACGTGATACGGTAGAAATTGATCCAATGATGAAACTCAAACCTGGATTAATGGGACAGTCAGGCCAATCAATTAAACCTAAAAACAATAACAGATAAATACAAAGATAACCCTCGGTTAAAAGGAGAATAAGATGCCATCATGGGGAAATAACGATAACGCCGCAAGTGCACCAAAATGGGCGGTTAATCCGTCAATTGTAAAATCAACTGCCGCAGCAGCTGTCTCAATGCCAACAGCAGCTAACGTTGCTGTTTTATATGCCAATACTACATCCGGTTCTTATATTACCGGTAAAACAATTGGTTTATTTGCAATCGATGCTGCTGAAAGTGCCAACAGTCAACAAAGTAAAGCTGTTGCACATACTGGCTGGGTTCTGAGAAAAACAGGATCTGGCGGCCGTGCAGGACGTACAACATATGAAACATTAGTTACTTTGTCGACCATTATTGGTGACGGTGACGCAACAACAATTGCTAACACAGCTAATCCTTAAATAGAATGGACACCTGCGGGTGTCCTTTGTTATAACTATGTTTGATGATTTAAATGATGACAATTTCTTGATGTATGCTATAAAATGCTATACTTCACCACATTGTATACAATCTGAATTTGACGGAGATATCAAAAGAACAAAATACCTGAAAAGGTTATTTCGTAGATATAAGATAACTAAATCCGTCAAAGAAAGATTAATTTTAAATCACATCATACTATTGAACAATGTTTTTGGTCCAGTAGCAACTGCAAGAATATTGTTCTATAGGATAGATGAACGTGATTATGATATACTGAAAACATTTTTAGCATATCTAAACATTATGCCTGATATAATTTATGGTATTAGAGGTAAGAACATCTATACACAAGACATTCCATTGGAAACAAACATACTAGAAATACTGAGAGCCATATGAAATCATTTAAGCAATATTTGGGTCCAGAGGCGACCAAGCAACAAGATGCTGCTGAAATTGCTCGTCAGAAAAAACACTTAGATGATAAGGCTAAAGAGTATTATGACCAAGGTGCTCATGAAGGTGGCTACAATGCTGCAATTGCAAAAGGTATCACAATGGACTTGGCCAAAAAGAATATAAAAGAAGCTCACGGTCCTTGGGGCAAAATGACACAAGATAAGTTGGATAAAATTGCAAAATCGAAAAAACGTGAAGAAAAAGAAAAAGGTTTAATGAGAAAACCTGGTTCATCAATGTCAAAAAACACGATGAATTATATTGATAAAGTGGATAAACTTTCTGAAGAAAATGATGAATCTATTGAAGAAGATTTACGTAAATGGTTCAAACAAAAATGGGTTCGTATGGACACCAAGGGTAACATCAAAGGCGATTGTGCTCGTGAACCAGGCGAAGGCAAACCAAAATGTTTACCTCAGGCTAAAGCACATGCTTTAGGTAAAGAAGGTCGTGCTTCTGCTGCTCAAAGAAAACGTAGAGAAGATCCAAATCCAGAACGCCGTGGTGCACCAATCAATGTTCGTACAGAAGAAGTGGATGAAGCTTGTTGGACAGGTTATACAGCTAAAGGCATGAAGAAAAAAGGTAATCGTATGGTACCAAACTGTGTACCAGAAGAAGTTGAACAAATTGATGAAAAAAATGTTCCTACTAGTCCCGAGAAATGGGCTCAAGCAAAAGCAGCAGCCAAATCAAAATTTGCAGTATACCCTTCAGCATACGCTAATGGTTGGGCATCAAAAAAATATAAATCTATGGGTGGTGGATGGAAAGCAACATCAGAAGAAACTGTACAAGAAGATGGTATAGGTGGTGTACCTGCCAATAATGTTGGTGGTGGAAATATTGCTGGTTCTGGCGGTGCCGGCGGTGAACCTGGAGTTTCAAAGAAAAGAAATCCAGTAATGTCATTCTTCAAGCGTAAACAGACAAAAATGTAAATGTGGATTCTAAAATTTCTACCTGACTGGATATTTTACGGAATCTTCCTTGTTGGGTTGATTGGATTCGTTGTTACATATCTATTCAAATATATTCCAATTCCTTTTTTATATGTGTATCGTAAGCCAATACAGATTGGTTCTGTGTTGGCTATTATTTTTGGTACATTCATGTCCGGTGCCATCTATGATAATGAAGCATGGGAAGCCCGTGTTAAAGAAATGGAAGCTAAAGTTGCCAAAGCAGAAGAACAGTCTAAAGAAGCCAATACTGTTATAGAAAACAAAGTTGAAAAGGCCAAAGAAAGGATTGTACAGAAACAAGTTGTTGTCAAGCAATACATAGACCGTGAAGTTGTTAAATATGATAACACTTGTGTCATTCCAAAAGAATTTGTTGAAGTACACAATAAGGCAGCAACAAAATGAAATATTTAATTCTGGTATTAATGTTGGCTGGATGTTCCACAACTGTTCCTGTTACTTCTAAATTTCCTGAAGCACCTAAATATTCATTACAGACTTGTCCACAACTTCAGACTTTAAAAGAAGGTTCGAAGTTAAGTGAAGTCGCTAATACTGTAACAATAAATTATTCTACATATTATGAATGTGCCGTGAAGAACGATACATGGATTGAATGGTATAAAATTCAGAAACATATTTTTGAAAGTGTAAAATGAACAAAGAAGAATGTCCAATTTGTGGTGGAAGCCATAAAAAATAATGGCTTACTCTCAACAAGTGCTTGACCATTATGAAAATCCCCGGAATGTGGGTAGTTTTAGTATTATCGATGATACCATTGGTACTGGTATGGTCGGCGCACCTGCTTGCGGAGATGTTATGAAACTTCAAATTAAAGTAGAAGATGGAATAATAAAAGATGCAAAATTCAAAACATACGGATGTGGTTCAGCAATCGCAAGTTCAAGCCTTGTTACCGAATGGATCAAAGGAAAAACACTTAACCAAGCGGGAAAAATTAGTAATTCAGAAATTGCTGAAGAACTTGCCCTCCCACCGGTTAAAATACATTGTTCAATACTTGCAGAAGATGCTATAAAGGCCGCTATAAATGATTACAATAACAAGTGCTGCAAAGTCTAAGATTTTAGACATATTAGCGGAAGAAAATAATCCGAATATCTCACTTAGAACTTTTGTTCAAGGTGGTGGTTGTTCTGGTTTTAATTATGGTTTTACACTAGACGAAATTAAAAATGAAGATGACTTTGAAGTATCACTAGGTGAATTTAAAGTATTAGTTGATGCTATGAGTATGCAGTATCTACAAGGTGCTAGTATTGATTATAAAGATGAATTGATGACAAAAGAATTTGTTATAACAAATCCAAATGCTAAACACACATGTGGTTGTGGTAGCAGTTTTACTGTTTAGGAGATATTATGGAACTGACAAAAGACCAACTGAAACAATTACTACCAAAGAATCCATATATTGACCATTGGCACCATGCCTTGGCTATATTGTTACCAGATTATGAAATCAATACACCACAACGTATTGCTGCTTTCATGGCACAATGTGCTCACGAATCTGGTGGATTTACAGCACTCAAAGAAAATCTAAATTACAAACCAGCAACTCTACGTAAGTTGTTCTCCAAGTATTTTCCAACTGATGCTTTGGCGGAAGAGTATTGTGCCAAACCAAACAAACAGGAAGCGATTGCTAACAGAGTATATGCCTCACGTATGGGTAACGGAGATGAAGCGTCTGGTGATGGTTACAAGTATTGTGGTCGTGGTCTTATTCAGTTGACTGGTAAATCAAACTATGTTTCATTTGCTGATTCACTAGAAATTTCTCCAGAAGAAGCATCTGAGTACCTTGCAACATTTGAAGGTGCAGCACAATCTGCTTGCTGGTTCTGGGAATCAAACAAATTAAACCAGTGGGCTGACAAGGGTGACATTCTCACATTAACAAAACGAATCAACGGCGGCACAATTGGCCTTGAAGACCGAATCAAACATTATGAACATGCATTACATGTTTTAGGAGTATAATAATGAAAAATCTATTACTTATTTTATTATTAGTACCTTGTTTAACATTTGCACAAAAACAAAAAGAAGGTGTCACATATGATGCAGTAATTACCCGTGTTATTGACGGTGATACTGTTGCATTTCAAGCACCATTTTTACCTGCACCACTTAAACAAGAACTTTCAATCAGAGTATTTGGTGTTGATACACCAGAAAAAGGATTCAGAGCAGGTTGTCCAAGTGAAGATGCAAGAGGACAAGCAGCTAGTGCCTTCACTAAAGCTCAAATCAATGCAGCAACTAAAAGACAAATTATACTCATGGATTGGGATAAGTATGGTGGTCGAGTCTTAGGTGATGTAATATTAGATGGAAAAAGTCTTCGTATGATGTTGATACAACAAGGTTATGCTCGTGAGTATTATGGTGAAG
>Ga0208975_1000351_pt1 | contig 23069 bp, 37 predicted proteins | sample GreLakmeER78MSRF_FD_187700 | JGI IMG/M metagenome (GOLD analysis project Ga0208975, IMG submission 187700) | Freshwater lentic microbial communities from great Laurentian Lakes, MI, USA - Great Lakes metaG ER78MSRF (SPAdes) | ecosystem: Environmental > Aquatic > Freshwater > Lake | place: Great... | reverse complement strand
CGAGTTTCGCGTTTGTATTGATCGGCTAGCTCAGACGCTTTTTGCAATTTTCTATCTGCTGCGGCAGATAAACCCACATCGAAGTCTGGTTCAAAAGCCAAATCACGACTGTTAAGCATGTCGTTTATAAGCTTTTTGTTGGATTGGCCGGGGGTCTTCCCTTCCGCTAAATCAGCAGCATCCATAGCAGATACTGTTCTGGTAGCGCGTGGTGGGAATGACGCGCCCTCCTGTGTTTCTCTCAAAGGAACGTACTTACTTAACTTTTTTGCCGGAGCTTCTTTGTCAGCCATATTTACCTCAGCATTTCCATCTTGCTAGTGAAGCAGCCTTACGGGTAGGCTTGCCTTTTTCGTCTTTCATCGGCCCGGGCATACCAGACATACGAGCGCAGAATGACTTCTTGCGGGCACCGCCTTGTGGCTGTGGCGCTTTAAGGTTTGACCCTGTGGCTGCATTGTACTTAGCACGGCCTTTGGCAGTCAGCCCAGCCCCCTTAGAGACCGGCAGCTTCTCACCGCGACCTACTGCGAGGGATGGGGTTTTCTTAGCCATAAAACACCGTGATATGCGTGTTAGCGCCTAAGAAAAGTCGTATGCCGTTATGAGCAAGGACGCCTTCTCCGGGAATTGGTACGCTGTACCCAGTTTGATTTGATGCGTCTAGTTGCAGCAGCACATCATTCCACACAGTCACATTTCCGCTGGCTGCGCCAGAATTGGCGACAGTAACAGTAAACGTATTTGCAGTGGACGCTGTTTGAACTTGGTACGGGTTATCCGCCAAATCCCAGTCCAAATAAACCCAATCGCCCGCCTTCAAGCCGTGATTAGTTGCTGTAATTGTCGCTGTTGTGGTGGCCCTTGCGTAAGTTCCACTTATGCTTTGATCGTCCACCAAAACAGTGTACTCAGTAGCACCAGAAAACGGAAAAACAACCGCTCCTTTAAGGCGAGTACGGTACGGAACCATCAAGCCAGAAACTCCACCGTGTTGCGATTTAACGTCTGTTTGCATCATAATCAATCTCCTGTAATGCGGGGGCCGAAGCCCCCAAGATCAATTAAGCTGTACGGGTAAACACGTATGCAGTTGCACTGGAGAACATGATGGTGAAACGAGCGAGACCCGTTGCGCCAGCGGCAACAGTTAAGTCACCAAAGCTACCAGCGGTGTCGGCGGCTGCAGTTGACAAAATACCGTTTGTAGCTACAGCGAGCGTAACGACATCAGCACCAGCGGTGTTGTCAATAAATAAGTCAAACACAGTGCCCTGCGACGCGCCTAAAGCCGCACCGAGCAAAGTGCCAGTAGGCAAGGTGATGGTTGTAGCGGCGGCTGAAGTAGAAGTGATGTAGCCCGTTGCCACCTGCGCCGCAGTAGCTGTAGCCGTTGCGTTTATTGCGTTAGCGGATGTTGGAGTGTGGTCAGTAATAAATCCGTTTGAAGATATAACTGGGCCGGAAAACGTAGTACGTGCCATGATAATTCCTTACATACAAGTTAGGCGCATTAGTCTGTATGTAGTCAGCCGGGACTGTCTAATGCACCGGAAAGCCCGGATTGGCTGAAATATATCACTTTACTGTAGGGGGTGCAACTTTTTTCTTTCGGGCTGCTAGCATCTTTGCTTTCCATACAGGGTCGGCCCATAACGCCTTAGCTGCGGTTGCTTTAGCCGCTTTAACCTCGGCACGGTTTGCAATCTCCTTATTGTTCGCAGTCTGCATAGCAGCATACTCGGGATCGTTCCATTGGGCCTTTGCTTGGGCGCTAGTCTTGGCCTTGGACTCATCAGTGCTGCGAGCCTGTTTGATGCCCTCCTGACGCTTCTGACGCACTTCAGGTTTAGTCCATGCTTCGGTGCTTGCTTTTGACTTGTCAGCGCGGGCTTTAGCGGTACTCTGAGCGGCAATTTGCGAGGTGATTACCTTGTTTCTATACACGGGGTCTTGCCAATGCGCTTTGGAAAACTTGCTATCCACTGCTTTGTGGGCGATAGTTCGTACTGCTCCGCTTCCCCCCTCGCCGCCATCCGTAAGGTTAAACAGGGTGCCTGTGCCTATATCGCGTCGCCCATACAACGCAATCAGTTCAATCTCTTTGACGAACGCCTCTGCCTCAATTTCAGTCTCTAGCACTCGTTCGCATACCGCTATGTGTGCGCGTAGTTTAAGGTGGGATATAAAGTCTTGGAACGGCTTATTGTGCGACCCCCTTGACCAATGAGATAAGTCCCGATCACCTGTACCCTTACCAACATATACGGGCTGATTAGCTTTGAGCGGACGTGGGTCGCGGTACACGTAAACGTAAAACATAGAAGCTCCTGAAGTTGAAGCCCCACTATACCACAATGGATGGAGACTAGGTAAATTCGTAATCCGTTACGAATTAGGTTACGACACAGGTAGCGGGACTTAGTTACAGGTAACCCTTATAAAGACAATAAAAAAGGGCCCCGAAGGGCCCTCTCTGTAGCATAGAACCTAGGTTCTATGCGGGTTCGCTTAGGACGAACCGGGTGAGCCAAAGACTCCGAGCGGATCGCTCCATCCAAAGCTGTACCGCTCGCGGCTCTTGTAACGCACGTTCCCCGTATCAAAATCACCATCCATTCCATTTTGCAATGGGGTACGAACAAAGTGTTTCAAACCGTTAGGCACGTCAGTAGTCAAGTACCAGCCGTTGCTGTCAGTCAAGAAGTTGTTGACTGTGTAGCCTTCTGCGACCGAACCGTTGTTTTTCAACGCGTTGATGTCGTTATCAGCAGTACCAACACGGAGGCTGGTTTCTAACAAACGAGTAGCAACGAACTGCAAAGCAGGGGGAACAATCAGCTTCTTAGGCTTAGCAGCGATCAGCAAACCGCGCTCGTCAGTCCAAGCAGCGATCTGGATAACGGCGGCTTCCAAGGAAGTCTCGTTAAGGTCAGCGCCAGTTGTAGGACGATTGCTGTTAGTGCCGCCACCAGTCAAGGGGTGAGCAGTGCTGAACAAAGGTACGCCGTCACCGCCGTAGTACTGAGACGAGTTAGTGAAACCGTTGTTGATAACAGCAGCAGCCTTAACTTGCTTGGTATACGCCATAGCACGAGCCAGACCTTTGGTGTAACGAGCAGACAGTGAGTCATACAAGTTATCTTCCACAGCTTCTTCAGTGATGGAGAAGCCCAAGGCGATGGTTTCGTGGTTGTAACGAGTTGTCCATGCTTCCTGTGCATTGTCATAAGCGATGGCTTGGCCCTCGTTCTTAACAGGTGCAGCAGAGAAACCAGACAGCTTTGTCTCTTCTTCAAAAGAACGCTCAGAGGTTTCAGTCTCGTAGAGTTCCTTATGCTGCTCACCGTAGCGAGCATATTCCAAACCAAACAATGCGTTCAATCCGGGCAAGAGTTCTTTAAGTAGTTGTGCGCGTGAAATAGCCATGATTTAGCTCCTTTTACAGACCAACAGCGTTGCTGTAAGAGTGGTATCCGGGGTTGAACTTCACCAGAATATCAGTATATGCGTCACCCACTACGGAGAACCCAACCATGTTTACAAAACCAACGACGCGGAAAGCGGCGGTAGTAGTAACAGCGGAAGAGCCAGCCACAACGGAAGCGGTAGAGTTACCAGTAGATGTACTACCGGTAGAAACTGCGCCAGTGGAGAAGAACACGTTTGAACCCAGAGCAGCGATGGTAACAGTACCAGCAGACTGAACTTGGAACACAGTGCGGTCATCATCAATCACAAATGCTGTAGCGTTCAGCGAACCGGACGGGTAGTATTGTGAAAAAACGGTTTGACCTTGTGCGTTAACGTAAGAGCAACCAACGAACACACCAACAGCGCCGGTGTTAGCAGTGCCAACAGGGAAACCATTTGTAGTTGCGTCAGCGCCAGTAGCAGTAACGATTTCAATGTAACCTGTAGATTTAACGTACACCAAACTTCCGTTATAGACGTTTGCGCCGTATCCAGCAGGGTCGAATAAAAACGAGCGAGTGCTACCTGCGTAAGGTAGGCCACCCAACTCATTTACGGCACGGAGGCCGTAGGGAGAAGCGGTAGATGCCATTTAAGGACTCCTAAAAAATTTAACCACCAGAACCAAAAGTAACCTTCGATTTCTTGTCCGAGAACAAGGGCATACGAGGATCACTATCTTTGAGAAAGTTATTGTCTACTGACTCCATCTGAGCTTTGTTTTGATTTGCGTAGTACGCATCTCGCTGTTTCAAAAACTCTTCCGGAATACGGCAAAGCAATAGTCCGCCCACTTCGATGTTTCCTTTGAAACGACCTTCAGTAGAAGCGTGCACCAATAGCTCGGGATATTCTTCCGCTTTCACGGGTTCATAGCCTTCGCGTAACTTAGAAGAAGTATTACCCGGATCAGCCTGCCCCAACATACTAATGCGAATCCACCGATGTTCCCAACCCGGACGTTTATCTGGGGATGGTAGTGTCTCTGGAGGACGCCACGCTGTTGGGCGAGCGAAAGACTCGCGTGTATCTAGTTCACGAACCAGACGATTTTGAGCTTTTTCTACTACTGTAGTCTTTTCCATTTTTAACCTCTATTAAGTAAAGCAACCTGTTTCGCGTATTGTTCTGGAGTCACCCCAAGACGGCGAGCTATCGCCACTTCAGATGCCTTCAACCGAATACGGTTAGGTGGTGTGCTGCGGGTAGCCGGAGCTACAACCGAAGCTGGTTTTGTTGCACGGATGGGAGTGAAATCCTCTTCCGGTTCTGATGACCTTTTCTTTGGAGGCGGTTCATCATCCTCATAGCTCTGAGAATCTTCAAAATTCTCAGGAAATCGTTTGCGCATCGTTTTATCGATGGTTTTAAAGTACTCTTCAGTACCTATGTAATCCGGACCATACTCTCTTTGTAATTTCCTGTCAAGCCCAGATGCTGCAGCGGTCATTTCTTCGTCTTTACCCCACCAACTAGAGTTAGCTTCTAACCACTTAGCGGTGCGAGGGTGCGCCGGTGCTTGCCTAGCTGGGGGCTCAAACTCCTGCTCCACTACTGGAATAGGTCTCATATTCTCTACTTTGTCTAGAGTAAGAGTAGCTCGAGCAATCTTCTTCTGGGCAGTTACAAGACCATCGGCATCGCCAGCGTCGTAAGCCTCTTTGTAGCTACGTTCTGCGGCCTCTAACTCACCTTCAGCAGAGGTTTTTGACTGGGCAATATAGGCTTCACTGCCGGTAGATAGCTGTTTCTGCAAGCGTTTATTCTCTTCAAATACCTGCTTTGCAAAGGTTTCAGCAGCCTGCCGTTCGCGCATAGCCTCTTCTTTTGCCCGCCGCTCATCGTGGTATCCACGGGTGAACTTCTTAATTCGGGCCTGCACTTTCTCGTCATACGAGGCTAATTCTTCTTCCGAAGGGTCCTCTGGAGGGGGCGCAGCTTTACGATTACGGTCCTCTGGGGGTGTATCGTTCTCAATTTCTACTACAAACTCTTCTTCTACGGGTGCCGTATCTACGGGTTTACCCTTAGCTTCCTTCTCGTCAGGAAACTGGAAATCATCTCCAAATTTAGCCATTTGTTACTCCTTATGCAGCGCGGGTAATTCCACGCGGGTCTTCAACGGTAGCCTCAACTGAGTCGTCGTTAATGATTCGGAACTCACGCCCATGAATCTTCAAACGAGTGCCAGAGTTAGGTCGGCAGATAACGAAATCACCTTCCTTACACGAGGGGCCGTTAGGGAAACGAGTTACGTCTTTGTACGCATCTGGACCCACCTTGACTACAAACAGCACTGGGGTCAGCACTTCTTCGTAATACATAGATTGGCTAGACTTGATAATTCCAGACTCACTCTCAGCAAAAGACTCCATTGCTTCTGGTACTACACAAAGCAAGTGAAAGGTCTTCGGGTCAGGCAACTGCTTTGCTTTTTCTTCGGAATCTTTATTCAAAATCCCTGAGAGGTCCACCGCAGCGGTATCAAATTCATTCATCTTCAAAGTTCTCCATACGTTGCACGAGGTCGTTAACAATAGTTTCTGCATGGCTCAGACCCCGGATGATCCCGCAGATGTGCCGATATTCAGGGTAGTCCCCTGCTCTACCGGTGGAAAGAAAACTCGCTTGGTCCCCGCGTAACTTGTCAATCTCGCGTGCAATGTGTGCAAGTAACTTATTGTTGTCCATCATTTATCCTTGTTAGGAGGTTGTTGACGTTGCATGTAGGCTGTGCGTTGCTGCTGAGCCATTTGTGACTTGTGTTTAGCCATGTCTACACTCATGCGAGCACCTTCAGTTTCCTGCTGCCTAGTAACACGTTCACGGGCGACTGCTGTATTAGCATCTACCTGCATACGTGCAATTTCTTTCTGTGCCTCGATGCGAGAGTGCTCGATAGTCAGTTGAGCTGCTTTAGCTGACGCTTCCGCTTGCTGTTTCTGAGCTTTAAGCTGGAGCTCCTGTTGACGAATCTGTAACTCTTGTTGTTGCATCTGTACCACTGGGTCTTGCATTTGCTGCTGGGCCGCTTGCTGTTGAGCCTCTTGCTGGTGCTGCTGGAACAACTGCTGTGTAGCCTGTGCTGCTGCGATCGCAATCTGATCGGCGATCTGTGGCGAGACATCTTTAGTCTGGTCTTTATCTGGGAGTGTCATGCCCATCTTCTCTTCGATCTGACGGCGATACTCGAACGCAATGTGCTCGTTAATGTGCGCCATAGCCGTAGCCATGATTGCCTGAGCCTGTGGGTTCATCTGCATCAACTGCTGGATTTGCGGGTCCTGCATCGCCATCTGGTGAACCGCAATATGCGCTTGATGGTTCTGCTCGATGAACGCCTTGACCGGTTTGCCCGTCAACAAGTTCTGGTTCTCTTGCACTGGGTCGGTCGGCACTTGGTCATCTTCAGTAGGTACAAGTTTCGCCGCGTTCTTTATGCCCAGAATCTCAATCATCTGGCGGTGCAACAGAGGCAAGTCGTACAACTGAGGGGCTGACTGTGCAAGCTGCAGTACAGCCTGATACTGCACAATCTTCTGCGCCATCGTCGCTGCGTTAGGGTCACTGACTGGGATTACATCCACAGCGTCGTAGTCAGACTTCTTAACATCACGGTTGCCGTTCTCTGGCTCGTATGCGTATTCTTCTGGTGTGTAGTCGGCAATGATGACTTTGAGGAGTTTGAACTCTTGCTTCATAGCGTAGTGCAGTCGCGCTTGCACTGCTGTCATCACCTTCAGAGTCCGCTCTAGCAGAGCCAGAGTTGTACCAACAGGAGCATTGGCGCTCATGTCGCTGACGTTCATATCACCGCTTGATGCGAAGCTGCGGCCTTCTTGCACAATATTTTGGAACAAAGCAAACAAAACTTGGCTTGGCTCTTTGTATGGAAGCGGTAAGATGTTGTCACGGATGCTTCCACTAGGCACATCTACGTCTCGGAACTCTCCGGGGGAGATCGGTGTATCGTCACCCTTAATACGTAAGCCGCGAGACTTTAAACCACCGGGCAAGTTAGACAACGTACCAGCGTCCACCAACTGACGAATCAGCATGGTAGAAGACTTAGCGTATCCACCAATTAAGTGAATCAAACCATAGCCGTAGAACCCAAAACCGGGGATGTATTGATAGTGAACAAAGTGCTGGCGTTTCAGGTGTAACTTGTCACCTTCGTACCAATTGCGGCGTACAGCCAGAATCTTCGTTGTACCCTTCTCTACTGTCACTACGTATGGCAACGCAATACCTGTGGGCTCACCATCTTTGTCCACATCCTCAAACCCTTCAAGGTCCAAGTCAACGTGCATCTCAAGAACACGGTAGCGGTTATCCTGAGTCGCAGACAGACCCATTTCTTCTGCTTTTTGCTTCTCAATCTCGTCAATTTCGTTTGATGGCTCACCTAGGTCCACGTCTATGTAGAATCCTGCGGCTTGCAGTTTCTTCAACTCGTTAGGTGTCTTGCGCATTACGTGTGTAACACGCTCTGCTGACTCTAAGTTAGACGCGCCGTATGGGACAACAATGTCTTCAGCGGGAATAAACATAGCGACTTGACGACCTTTGCTTGGGTCGTAGTACACCTTCTTAAACGCACTACCTGCTAGAGGCAGTGACCACAATAGCTTCTCGTGCTCTGGGCGATACTCAACCATCACCTCAGTAAGCTGGTAGTTCATGTCATCACGAACACGGGCTGCGGCTTCTTCTGCTAGTAAGTCAATAGCTCCAACGATCTGAGTCTTGACGGGGCCCATCGCTGGGAACGTCTCCATCATTGCCTCTGACTGGAACCTTACAACTGACTCGGTGAGCATCGGGTGGAACACACCACAAGCTCCTTGCCAAGGCTCTGTGCGCTCTTCGTACTTCAGGCCCAACAACTTCAGACCATCTACGTATGTACGTATCCAATCTTTACGATCGTTCAAGTCTTTATCTACTTCTTCTACAAGCTCTGCCCCTAATGAATCTAGAACTGACTCATCAAGGAACTCTGCAAGGTTGGCATCAAACACTTCAGCCGTATCTTCTTTAGGATCAATCTCAATCTCTAGCCCGTCGATACCAATAGTTACTGACTCTGGGTCTTCAATCTCAATCTCAATTTCTGGCGCGTCGTTCTCCATATCGGCTAAGCCTTGAGGAGCTGCGTATAAACCTTTGTCCATGATGTATCCTTAAACTGTGTAGAACCGCTCACTGCGGTAACCCTTGAACCATTTGATATCTTCAGGCTCGTCACTTGGTAGGCGAAGAAAACCGCCCTGACGGAACCGCATGAGTGCTAGAGTGGTCGCGTCAACCAAGTCATCGTGCTCCCCAGAAGGGAACGCAGCGATCTCATCCACTAGCTCTTCAGCCCAGCGGGTACGAGGAACCCATACTTTCCCAGACGCAATTATGTCCGAGACTGCGTTCAAACGGGCAATTTTGTCTTGCCCCTTACCCGGAGTAAATTCTTGGGCCGGTATGCCCATAGCCCGGAGCTCATATATTAGAGGTGCGCCAGACGCTTTCTTCTCGATCAATACTCCGTCAGGCTCATACTCGTTGTACTCTTTCAGAACATCTCGTTTTAGGTCGGGATATTCGACACGTTTCTTATATGTGTTTAAAAGGATGATGTTTTTCGTCTGATCTTTATAGTGCGTGAAGATTCCCCACGTCGTTCCAGCAGAATAGTCAGCCCTATTGTTTTTCTCAAACGCCGTGTCCCACGTTTGTAGGATGTATTCACAGTCTGGCGGGTTATCTTCCTCCCACCACTGCCACCAATCGCGTTTTACGATGGCTGACTCGTTGCCCACTGGGTTTTGCTGGTACTGAGCCTGCCATTTAGAGTTCGGGAGCTCGTCTTTTAGCGCTGAAAGCTCCTGCATTGACCAAAATTCAGGCCAAAGTGGGGTGTTGGAGGGCAAAATAGCCGGAAATTCGATCACTTCCCACTCTTCACCAGACCTTTGGGCCGCTGCTTTGAGCACTTGGCCCGTTAAATCCCTCTGGGCCCACCGTGTCATCACTATAACAATAGAGCCACCGGGCTGCAGACGCTGACGCGGACCTGACGTGTACCACTCATACACTTTATCGTAGATTTCTGGGTTGCTTGCTGCCATCGCAGCCTCTTGCTCCGAGTGCGGGTCATCAATAATTAGTAGGTCAGCGCCCTTACCGGTCACCGTACCGCCCACACCAATCGCAAAGTAGTCACCGCCCTTGGATGTGTTCCACCGGCCCGCCGCTTTCGAGTCCGCTTGGAGCTGCAGCTCTGGAAAGTTGCTGTGATATACCTCAGAATCTACCAAGTTACGTACCTTTCGTCCAAACCCCACAGCTAGCTCGCCTGTGTTAGAACTCTGGATGACCTTCTTATTAGGGAACTTCCCTAGAAACCAAGCTGGAAGAAGATAAGATGCGAACTCAGACTTAGTATGACGAGGAGGCATGTTAATAATAAGACGCTTGCACTCACCTCGAGCCACACGCTCGAACGCCTCAGCCATCCTCTTATGGTGCCGCCCAGATATAAACGAAGGCCACATCTTCTCAACGAACTTGATAAATTTCTCTTGTATGAGTTCATTTTCTTTGAGCTTCTCCAAGTGAATTAGCTGGGTCTCCAACACTCGCAGGTCCGCTTCTGTCATGTGCGGCAGGATGCTCGGTATATCCTTTAGCGAGATGTTGTTGAGGTTACTCATTCTTCGCCTTTTGTATACACGTCATCGTCCACATGTTCATTTTCTAGCGTTTCTTGTGCATGTTCTTCTACTTCCTCTATCTCCTCGAATGTACCTTCGCTGCTAACCGCAAGCTGGGCATCTAGGTCGTCTATGGGTGTGATGTCTGTAACTGTCGTATTGAGCAGCCGCTTGACGCGCTCCCTAATACTGTTCTCTAAATCTATGGATGTCTTGTGGTGGACGGTAATCTCACTGCGCTCTGTGAAGATTCCAATATCTGAGTGCTTGCCCAAAAGCTCCAGAGCCTTCAGCTCGTACCTTGGGTCTCCGCAGTCTGCTAGCTCAATGAGTTTGTTTGTGATGAAGTGCCGTGCCTGAGTAGCATCCGCAATAGCTTGATAGTCGTATTGCTTCAGAATTGCTGAGGCTTTCTTGGCTACCCCGGGGCTGGATAGCGTTCTAGCTATGTTGCTTTTGTCCGCACCCTTAATTAGGTTGCGTGCTTTCTCTTCATCTTCTTCTGTGTAGTCGATGCTCCCACCAAGCTGGTCAATTAAGTCAGCGGTGTTTACGGCAATAGCAATGCTATCCGACTGAGTCTTAGGCTGCTCATCGGACAAATCAAACGGCAATGGATGCTCGGATGTTGGCGTAATTTCTATCATGTGCACCGGGTTAACGGGGGTTTCGGGCCGACTATAGCATAGAAAAATATATGGGTGGGGTGTAGCCTTTTTGAAAAGTGACGGGGGGTGTTTCCGGCAAGTAAAAATAAATGTAGTCCCGCCGAAAAAATATAGGGGGTGGGGGGTATTTTGTACTACATCGTTATGAAATGTTTAAAAATGGGCGTCGAGTGTGCAGCTCATAGAGTAAAGGACTTAGGAGTCCCTTGTTGAATTTTGGGGTGGTGGGGTGTCACGGTGTCGGTTTTCCTAACAATGTTAGGCCACTAGGGGCCAATTAAATAATATTTATTGTTCACGAAAATATGATTCAAATCGTTACATTGTGGTACATTTACCCCATCGACAAAACGTTGATACCGCTAATAGGTCGGTTTACCTATCATTAGAAGGTTAGAGTTAACATTATGAATACCATCATAACTACATTGGTTCAGAGTCAGATCGCAGCATTGCGTATGCGTGCCGTAGAATCGGAGAGTACAGTTTACGGCGCACGGCGTGAGTATGCGAAGGGTATCAACGGGCTTTCGGATATCGCTTGGTATCGTGACGGCATTACCTTACCCGATGCAATCAAGGCGGAAAAGTCAGAGTACTATAAAGCCCTTAAAGCTATCGGATACACGAACCCCTCAAACGCTTGGAAAATGGTCAAATTGTATGCGTTCGAAGCGGCGAAGGTTGAAGGGTTATTCGGCGAAGTAGCCGATGATGGCGAAGGCGAAGGCGGCGAAGGTGAAAGCGAAACACGCCAAAACAAATCGATGACTTTGCGCCTTATCGATGAGTTGACCATATTGCATAAAGCATGCACGAAAGAACGTGATACCAATGGGCATCAATACGAAGGCAAAGTATTTAATGCACATCACCACGTAATCGAAGCGTTGAAAGCGTTAGACGTCAAGATCGGATTGTAATCGGAAGGGCTAGGGTAAACCCCTAGCCCCTAACAATGTTAGGTTTAACTGGAGAAAATCAAAGTGCAAATCGATAAAAAACAAGCTGGTGTTTTGTTAGGTGCAATAGCCATGATGGAATTTGAAACCTCTATTTCGCTATACACAATGGAATTAAAATTGGAATTACTGAAATTCCATGACGGCGAAGATGCAAAGCTAAGAATCTGGGATACGCTTTGCCAAATCCAAAATGAAATGGATGCGCTCGCCCTAGCCTAACATTGTTAGGGTAAACCCGAACCTCTGAGAAATCAGGGGTTTTTTTTCGCCTCGATTTTATCGGGGCTTTTTTTCGTTCACGCCTAGCCTAACATTGTTAGGCTACCCCTTAGCTATGTTTTAGGCAGACCAGTTCCGTAGCAAGGTAGCCCCTGTTACTTTGTGTTGTGCTGTTATGTTCCTTAGCTATGTTGTAGGCAGACCAGTTCCGTAGCAAGGTAGCCCAACTTGCTTTTTGTTTGCTTTGTTACGTTTTGCCGCCCATTTTTGCTCTGAATGTAACGAAACGGGGCATTACGTAACGCGTAACATTACATAACAGTGTTAGGTTTCATGCGGGTTGCGGGGCGGAAACTGAATGTTATTGCGTATAATGTTGTAATTGTTACGTTATTTTCAACATGATGTAAGAGTCAAACTTGGAACGAAGGGAACACCAAATGCAATTTGCACCACGCTCATAACCCAAAGGAGGGATTCATACAATCAAAAAAACTGTAACATTAACAACATTATATATATATATATTTATATTATTCTTTCTTTCTCTTTGTTTTCGCGGGCTCACTCTGTTATACTCGCCGTTACGTTATGGCTGTTTTTTGCCCTCGACTTTGCCACTTCGTTACATTGCCCCTAACCACATTTCGTAACAATAGGAATACCATGCAAGACTCAAAATCCTTAGACGATGCTTTCACTACCGCAATCGCACGAGTACAGGCTACACAAGCCGCACAACCAAGCCCAATCGAATCCGTCTTTGCTTCCGCAATCGCCCGTGCCAAAGCTGGAAACCATTACAGCCAACAACCTAACATTGTTAGGCCAGTAAAACAACCCAAGCAACGCACAACCAATGGCTTGTCACTAAACATATCCAAAGCCCTATTCGAGCAGCTCGAACGGTTCTGCGATGAACACCATATGCCACGCTCTAAAGTAATTCGCCGTGCCGTTTACGACCTGATGCGCAACCCGAAGCAGAATGCACCACGACTGCCTAAAGTAGCCTATGCACCCAAACGCAACGCAGTAGTTAATTGGTCACTATCTAGAGACCGTGAAGAATTGGACGCAGTATGCGCAGACATGAAGCTGACAGCATCGGAGTTCCAACGCAAGGCAATCTATCTGTATACCAAAGCCAATGTAAGCACAGACGCAGTGGAAGCAAAGGAAGCAGCAGCCGATGGGTGGGGAATACCGAACACCTAAGCCCTTAACGAACACCCAAAACCGTTAACCAACCCCGAAACCTTTACTCTTCCCCATGACTAAAGCCGCCGCTTACGCTTGACTTAGCAATCACATTGTGTTATAATTAAAGCTCAAGTGGGGAATACTCGCTTGAAAACGAAGCAGTTAGAAACCGACCTAACATTGTTAGGTCAAACATCAGAAAGGTTAGATATGGATACGACCAATGCAACTCCAACGTGCCGCACATGCGGTGACGATATAGACTACCGCCGATACCAACTAGGCTACCGTGTTTGCCTGTGGTGCGGTGAAGAAGCAGCCACCACCGAGCGCATGTCATGGTGTGTGATACAGGAATACACCAAGGGCAACTATCAGTTAGTAACACCTGCTAGCGCACCCACAACCTTGAAGCAGACTAATCCTAAGAGCATACGGGGGTAACACCATGACAAACAACGCACGAATCTACACCAACCACCTAATTGGTATGGCACAAGACGGAGTAATTTCTTGGATGGACTTGGCAGTTGCATGCCTTGGTTCCATGTCAGAAGCAGACGCTAAAAGTTTAGCCGAGGATGACTACGAAGTGTATGACTTGGAAGGGGGGGATGACGAATGACCACAAGCACAGCAACATTTGTGACTGAGGACAACAAGTATCACATTGAGGTACTAGGTAATGGGTGGGCGTACAGCGTCACCGACCAACGCACAGGGAATAACTTTTTCCTGCAAGACCACGATGCCGAGCTACTCCAACGAGAGACCGACGACTTTGCGTGTACTGGCGCACTGGACTTATATATGGAAGCACTTGGGGGTGAAGCATGACAAAAATCACAGCGACCAAGGAATACTACTCGTTCTACCTTGAGGTCACCGACCCGCTGAGTGGGGAGACAGTGCATGTTGAGTGGGATGGCCTAACATTGTTAGAGGCAAAGAAGATGCACAAGCTGACCGAGAAACGCTACTCGAGACCTGCGATGGTGGAGACCTATGGATGGGAGTTGATGCGATGAAAACGCTAGCAGTAGGAGTAACACTATCGGGTGCGTATTGGACATTTTTGTTTGATACTCGTGAGGAAGCATTGGTATTCGTAGACATAGCAAACATGCTACCCAAGCCCGACCACGAGGCATGGCATGACATACATTGGGACTTAGTGGAGGTTGAGACCACGACTGTCGCTGAGGCGATCAAACAATTTAAGGAGTACTGAGATGAGCAAGATATTCAACAAGCTACTCGTACTAGTGTATGTAGTTGCGTTCGCAGCTATTGTTCTAGACATTTTTTACTGGAGACCATGATGGATGAATCAGTACGGTTGATTGATGCCGAGCATGAGATGAAGTTGTTACTTAGCTACCGACCTTGGGAAGGTGAGCCTGACACAGCCGAGTGGACATGCCAACGCACGGGGTACAAGTGCAGGATATGGCGACACCCAGAGAACAGAACTCTTTGTGGATACGTGGGTATACCTAGAGACCACAGGCTTTATGGATTAGACCATACCGACTCACGAGTGCAATCGGAGATAGACATACACGGTGGGCTGACATTCTCAGAGCAGAAGGGTGATGGGTTCACATGGTATGGGTTCGACTGCGCCCACATGAATGACTTTTCGCCGGGGATGTACCTAACATTGTTAGGCCAATGGCATGCTGATCTTGCCCTACTCGTTGGGGGTGACCCGCACGAGTACCGCACATGGGAGTGGGTAGAGAAAGAGGTTACCGACTTGGCGTTACAGCTACTACATTTAGCCGACTATAAGGATAAACATGTTCCATAGATTCTACGTAACAGGATGGAGTACCCGCATTGGATGTTGGGTGCCCGAGGTCATCGAGGCCAAAAACAAAACGGCGGCGAAGGAGCGGTTCAAGTTGAGCTGCCCCACGTTGAAGAAGATTAAAGCGTACCCGCTACGGGACATAACTTAGGAGAATGAAATGTTTGGAAGCCCTATTAGGATTGAAAGAATACCCTACATCAGACACTTTGAGGAAGCGAAGCAGATGTACGAGAAGATCAAGCCCATTCGTGGGAGGTCAGATGGCAAGCGACCACTAGCAGACCGCAGTGCCGTGGATAACTACCACATACTAGAGAATGGGGATGGTAGCTATTCGTGCGTGTTGTACCAAACCAAGGTGCTTACTTTTTACGCAGACGATACCGTGAAGATTGACACAGGGATGTGGGAGTCACAGACGACCCGAGCCTTTATTCAGAACATCCTTGGGCTAGGGTGCTACCGCAAGAATCAGCACGATGTACTGTTGTTGAATACACACCGCAGGGTTGAGCCGTTCTGCATACTAGGGAAGGAGCCGACTGTTGTCCGTCAGGGGCGGGACTCCGAGGTGTGGGAACTGGTAAAAAGTCCGGTGACCACGGAAGTTAAGTTGCTACGCAAGGAAGCCAACGCCGCCTATGCTAGGTACAAGGAGTTTACCGACTACCTAAAAAATAGCATGAAGCTGCGAGCGGATGAGAATGGGCGGGTACAAATTTCCGCTGATGAGTTAGCCAATGCGTTTCCCGAGGGTTCACCATTTCGCAAATTGTACTGGGGACACATGGACTACAAGGAGTACAAGACATACAAGGAGATGGGTGAGTTGTTCTTTGGGATGGCGGGAGCCACGAGCGATGACAAGCACGAGAAGTTCTACCATGCGACATTGCTATTGGTGGCAAACGCAAGGGGGATTATGTTGGAGCATGCGAGTAACAATCCGCACGGTGCTTGGCGAATTACTGACAGTGGCAAGGGCATGCTCAAAAAGTTCAATGAGTTGGTGCTCAAGTGGCACAGCAAAGAGGTGTTCAAGGTTACTCCCGCTAGGGCAGGTGTAGTGCCTAACCCGAAGTACAAGAAGTATGTGAGTGCAGAGTAAAGGTGGGTTTTTTGAGTGTAAAGGTCGAGCTTACGCTTGACTTATGTATCACACTGTGGTATAATATGTGTTCTAGCGGGGTAATTCTGCCTTGCTAGTGTAGTTAGAAAGTGGCCTAACAATGTTAGGTATATCAGAGTAATTAGAAGGAATCAAAATGGCTGAAGTATCATTTGGTAAGAGCATCACGCTCAAGCAAGCAGCAAACTTAATTTGCAGCAACCCAACAACCCGCTTCCTGTTGCAGGGCGAGCCGGGGATTGGCAAGAGTTCCCTGTTGGAGATGATCTCCGAACGGCTAGGTTATGAGCATGCGTATATTGACGTACCCAATATGGACTTGGGCGACATTGCGATGCCTGTGATTGACCACGAGACCAAGACGACCCGCTATTACCCCAACGCACGGTTCAAGGTGCATGAAGGCAAGCCTGTGGTAATCATGTTGGATGAGTTCACCAAGGGCGCAGACCCAGTGAAGAATATGCTGCACCCGATGTTGGAGAAGGCCAACCCACGCTTGGGCGACATTGCGTTGAACAAGGACTGCATTGTGTTCTTGACTGGTAACTTGACGACCGATGGTGTGGGTGACAACTTGAAAGCACATAGCCGTAACCGCTTAGTGCCCGTGACTATCAGCAAGCCCAATGCCGAGCAGTGGATTGAGTGGGCGATTACCAAGGACATTGCGCCCGAGGTGATTGCATGGGTGAGCCGATTCCCGCAGGTGTTGGCTTCGTATACCGAGGGTGGGCAAGCCGACAACCCTTACATCTACAACCCTAAGCGCAACCAAAACGCTTTCGTATCTCCTCGCTCTCTAGAGACAGCAGCCAACATTGTCAGTACCCGCAAGGATAACGATGCCGATGCGGTGATTGCAGCGTTGACTGGTGCTATCGGTGAGAGCGGTGCACGAGACATGCAAGCGTACATTGAGTTCGCCGACCAACTACCGACATGGGAGTCAACCATCGCTAGTCCTAAGACAGCATCAGTACCCACGAGCCCCGGCGCATGTTCTATCGTTGTATTCGGAGCCATCAGCCGAGTAACCAAGGAGACCATCGCACCATTCATGGAGTATTTGGAGCGGTTCGATGCCGAGTGGCAAGCGGTGTTCTGTATCAACATTGCCAAGGCGGTAAGCAAGCAGAACATTGCGTTCAGCAGCAAGGCGTTTGCCAACTGGGTAGCCAAGAACCAAGACTTACTGTGAGGTGATGTATGGGATACAGAAGCGATATTAAAGCGGTGTTCTACACCGAGCAAGAAGAGAAGTGGCCCGTGCTCAAGCTATACATAGACGAGAACTTCCCGAATAAAGAGTGGAGCTTGAAGCGTATTAAGAGTAAGCACTGCTACGGATATGTGTTCAGCGCAGAGGATGTTAAGTGGTATCCGAACTACATCGATGTAGCTGCGTTCGACAAGTTCGTTGCTGCGTACAGGGATTTAATATCTAGCGGGGAGGATTCGTTCCCGTGGGTGTATGAGTTTATACGCATAGGCGAAAACACTGAGGACATAGAGCTTGATAGCGAAGGTAACTGTAGCTACTTGCTTACTGTTAGTCGAAGCATTGAGACGGATTTTCAGGAGGACTGACAATGCTATACATAAAGATAGACAAGGCGTTAGAGGGTAGATTACCTGCTAGGTGGGACAGGGTGCAAGACATGCACAGGTATCTGCACCGGATGGGGTACAACTATCACTTGCATTTCGAGACCAAGATGTTCGCACTGAAAGAAGGGGAGCAGTACCAATGCGTGTTGATTAGGTGGGAGAACCGTGGAGACGGCAACAAGAGGAACGTGGTACTAGAGACATCCGACCCTGCGCAGATGGAGGCGGTGTTGTTAATGTTAATCAGTGAGGCCGAGATAGTAGAGAAGGCTATTAAATTAAGGAGCTAACAATGTTAGAAGAACGGAAATTACAGAAGGCGAAGATCACGTTGATGCGCAACCCTAAGTTCGCATTGTTGCAAGGCGTGATGATGGTTGGGCGTACTAAAGTAGCAGATAACATTCCTACTGCGTGCACCAACGGGCGAGATGAGATATACGGGCGTGAGTTTGTGAAGAACCTGCGTGAGGCCGAGCTTTGCTTTGTGATTGCACACGAGGCAGGGCACAAGATGTACCGTCACCTGACAACATGGAAGAAGCTACACGATGAGGATGCGAAGCTAGCCAATGCCGCTTGTGACTACGTCATTAACTGGATGCTCAAAGAACTCGATCCGACCGAGACCGTAATCGCAATGCCCATATACAAGGACGGCGAGATGCAGGGTAAGCCGATGGGTTTGTGTGATGCTCGCTTCAAGGGTATGAACTCCAAGCAAGTGTTCGACATTCTCAAGGATGAGCAAGAGGAAGGTGGTGGTGGTGGTGGTGGTGGTGGTGGAGGTGGTGGAGGTGGTGGTGGCGGTGATGGTCTAGACGACCATGATTGGGGTGGTGCTGAGGAGATGACCGCCGATGAGAAGAAGGAGTTGGCTAGAGACATTGACCAAGCTATCCGTCAGGGGTTGATGTCACACAAGAAAGAAGTTGGCGAAGGCGCAGGTGGGCTTGACCGTGAGCTTCAAGAGATGCTCGAGCCCAAGGTCAATTGGCGTGAGGTACTGCGTGACTATGTGAAAGCTATTTGCAGCAGCAAGGATACGTCATCGTGGCGCAAACCTAATCGCCGATTCCTGACTACGGGTACGTACATGCCTAGCATGATTGGTGAGAAGGTTGGGCATATCGTAGTAGCCATTGATACATCGGGTTCAATTGGACAAGATGAGTTGTCAGAGTTCTTAGCCGAGGTCAAGGGTATCGCCGAGGAGGTCAGCCCTGAGACTGTGGACTTGATCTATTGGGACAGCGAGGTGGCTGCGCATGAGACATACACCGAGGTGGAAGTACCTAACATTGTTAGCTCTACCAAACCCCGAGGCGGTGGTGGTACATCACCAAGCTGCGTGAGTACATATCTAGTTGAGAAGAAGATCGAGCCCCAGTGCATCATTGTTCTTACTGACGGATACGTAGGCAACGATTGGGGCAACGACTGGACTGCGCCTGTACTGTGGGCGATTATGGGAGGTAATGATGTGGTTGCACCCAACGGTAAGACAATTCATATTCAAGAATAAGGAGAGTGACATGATGATTGTGGAGTTAGGTTACACGAAGTACGTGATGAGCAACAAGGATGCGGTGACTATCGCCGACATCCTAGAGAAGGCCGAGCTGTATGAGCAGAAGTGGCGCAAGGAGGAGGACGGTGGTACTACCTACCATGTGTACGAGAACGACAAACAGTTCACGCTGACCTCGCTTACCAACAGCCTGTACAACATGGCTAAGTTGGCAGGTAAACCTGTTAAGGAGTAGTGAGATGTATTGGATAGGTAACGATGCCGCCGTGGACTTACATGCGAGTACTGATACCCTCAGACTAGCGTATGTGCGGCCTTACGGTGATGGGTTCCGTGTAGTTGTGAGAGGTACGGATAAGCAAGTACCGGTATTCATTACGTACGAGACCCAAGAGAAAGCTATGGAAGCAGCGATAGGATTTGTAAAACTTTTGAGGGAGTGAGTATGGCTATCAACCGAGATGCAGCCGAGTGGTTTGAACGCTTCGACCGATGGGAGGATGTAATTTACGGCGTGTTGAAAACTAAGGATGCTTGGCTAGTGCTGAAAAAAGACTACACCGGACTTAGGGGTACAGAGGCAACAGTGTTAGCCCGTGTGGATACACGAGTAGAAGCGATAGGATTTGTAAAACTTTTAATGGAGAAATGAAATGAGTATTAGTACATCAGCAGTGTTAGTGGAGTTGAACATTAGTGTGTGGCCTGCGTCTAAGATTGATCGGGAGATGACCGACAAGGTGAACAGTGATGCGGGTGCGGTGAAGGGTGCAAGTCAGACCAAGAAGAATCTGTTTGCAGGTACTAGCCTACGCAAAGACATCGAGAAGTTCGCATCACGGGTACGCCTGTATCACAATCAGCATACCTTACCGTGGGCCGATAAGGGCGAGCGCATGTTGCCGACCAAGCTGTTTATGGAATACAAGCAGACCATGAATGGGTTTGAAAAGACATTCGACATGATGTGTAACAACTTCTTTATCGAGTACCCACGCCTAGTAGCAGATGCGCCTACTGCGTTGCAAGGGCTATACAAAGCCGACGACTACCCCGACCTTGAGGAAGTCAGGAAGAAGTTTGGGTTCCGTCAGTCTATCAACCCTATGCCCGACTCAGGTGACTTCCGCTTGGATATACCTGCGAATGACTTAGAGGATGTGCGAGCTGAGTTCCAAGACAAGTTCGATGAGCGTGTCAAGGATGCAATGCGAGCCCCTTGGGAGAAGCTACACAAGATGCTAGTGGGTATCTCTGAGAAGCTAGCCGAGAGCAAGGACGATGACGACAAGAAGCGTTACCACGACTCATTGATTAGCAACCCGCTTGAGCTGTGCGAGCTGTTGACAAAACTAAATGTCACTAACGACTTAGTGTTGGAGGAAGCACGTAGGCAAGTAGAGCTAACAATGTTAGGTGCTAACTTAGAGTCTATCAAAGAAGATGCAGGGTCACGCAATGACCTCAAGGCTAAGGTCGATTCGATCTTAGGTAAGTTTAATTGGTAAGGAGAACTATATGAACCCGATGGAATTGAGCAACGTAATACGCCCCGATAAGGAAGCAGACAACTACGATGTGAATGGAATCATATCTAACGTGATATGGGAACTGGCAACAAAGAATCCGCTTTGGCGTTTCAAAGCAGTAGAAGCCCAAGTCGATGACTACGGTAGCGGCAAGCGTTGCATGGCGCATGGCTTTGAAGTATCCGTAAACGGTGAAAAGCTAGGGACTATCAAGCGAGACCACAAGTATCGTGAGGGTAGCCGTGTATCCATTATCGCAGTCAGCAACAAGCGCATACGTGATTCTATGCGGCGATCAAACTACATAACTACTACGGATGATAAGAAAGCCCTAGCCCTAGTGAAGAAATGGTTTTACCCTGAGTCAACGGTAGAGAGAATATCACAGGCTAAAGAGGCAGCACAGCAAGTTGTGTATGACATGGGGCGTGAGAAGAAGCGAGAGCAGAGTCAACACGACATACATATACGAGAAGCGGCGAAGGAGTTTATCAATACACCCGAGGGTTCCGCTGCGTTTACAGAATATGTAAATCGAGTCAATGACCCTGATGTGGTATTGGCTATGCAAGAGAACGGAAGGCTGATGGAGGAGAGTGCCACTATCGAAGACATCCGAAGCCGTCTAATGGACGGGAATGGAGAGACAGCGTTGATTATTGTAGATCAGGGTAAGTACTTAGTAAAAATTCTTGAAGATGTACAACTTTACGACGATACTACGCTCCCTTTCGACATGCGTGGAAAGCTAGGTATGTTGAAGTTAGTGCAGCCACGACAGTTTGTATCTAGCGTAGGTTGCCGAGTGAACAACGAAGTGTTTGTTATTGTTATAAATAAAGAAGGAGAAACAAATGAGTGAAGCTAATGGAATTGAATTTCCCGGTATGGACACCAAGGAAGAAGCTAAAGCTGTACAGGCTAAGGTGGAGTTAGTGATGAGCATGTGCGGTAGAGACCCCGGCATGAAGCTGGCGGTGCTTAGCTATGCGTTAGTGTTCACCTCGCTTGAGGCCGAAGTTACATTCGCTAGCTTGATAAAGAACCTTGCAGACATCTATGACGTGCAGTACCAACAAGGAGAAGGGGAATGACCTACTCTAAAGAACAACTTGACGACATGGTTGAAGAAGAAACGCCTACCATATTTGAACGGCTGTCGGATGGCTTTATTGATTTGATGACACTGCTTGGCATGGTAGCAACCGTCGCATTCGTTGCGGGTTACATCATTTACATACAGCCATCGAGCGTGGCGCAGTGCGAACCCACTAAAACCGTTTTAACTAAGAGTATTTTCAAATGAACAACACACCAGCATTTCCACTCCCTAACATGAACACAGGCATGACCCTGCGTGATTACTTTGCAGCCAAGGCTCTACAGGGGATATTGACAGACGCAGAAATTGCAATGGGTATTTCTGAAATAGCAGAACTAGCGTACAAATACGCAGACGCAATGATGAAAGCGAGGGGAGAATGACTCACTTAAAAAACGTATGGGAATGGCTGATAAACCACTGGGTGATGCCTACCCCTGCCGAACTCATCGCCGAGGAACTGATACAAGCGCAACGCACCAAGCTACGCCATCAATCAAGCATGGAGTACCACACCGCCATCGTTGCCTACAACGTGGCACGGATTAAACGCCTTGAGGGGTTAACCGCAAAGCAGGAGGTGGTGGAATGAAAGAAGCATTTGAAAAGATGACAGGTATGCCTGATGCGTGGACAAACCCTGCGCTGATGGTTTCACGAAACGCCTTTATTCAAGGGTGGGAAGCACGGGCGCAACATGATGTAGACGCAACCATCATTCAATACCACGAAGCCACAATCAAAAGGTTGGAAAAGCGTATTGAAGAATTGGCACAGCCAGCACAAGAGCCTTGGTGCATGAAGATGAATCGCTGCACGACAAAGTGCGAAGACTGCCCCGATGAGCCAGCAAAACGCCCTTGGGTGGGGCTGACGCATCAGGAGATATCTAATGAGGTAATTTCTGACGAGCCAGATTTTGTACAGGGGTTCGTTCAAGGCGCACGGTGGGCAGACGCCCTACTTGAGGAGAAGAACACATGAAGACAAGCATGAACACACCTCACCCCCCAAACTGGGCGTACTTCTATGAAGACACTCCTAAGCTATACCATGACAACGCAGGGAACTACCTGATTGGGTTGGCTAAGATTTTCGGCGCTCACCTATGT
>Ga0208975_1000350_pt1 | contig 23076 bp, 44 predicted proteins | sample GreLakmeER78MSRF_FD_187700 | JGI IMG/M metagenome (GOLD analysis project Ga0208975, IMG submission 187700) | Freshwater lentic microbial communities from great Laurentian Lakes, MI, USA - Great Lakes metaG ER78MSRF (SPAdes) | ecosystem: Environmental > Aquatic > Freshwater > Lake | place: Great... | reverse complement strand
TGATAGTCTCGCTTTAGTAGATAGAGTATTAGATTTTGTAGACTGTTATGAACCTAAGTTCTGGGTCTTAGAGAATCCTGTTGGTAGATTATCAACACTACGTCCTAGACTCGGTAAACCTTGGTATTTCAATCCACATCAGTTCTCTGGGTACTTAGAAGGCGATGAAGCCGAACATGAGAGATATACAAAGAAAACAGGCCTGTGGGGTAGCTTTAATAAACCGGAGCTAAAAGATCTAGGCAATAACCCAGATAATAACTGGATTATGCGAAGAGGCGGCAAATCTGAACGTACTAAAGAAATACGCTCAATGACTCCCAAAGGGTTTGCTAAAGCCTTTTATGAGGCTAATAAATAATGACTTGACCCTAGAACCTTAGCGTGCTATAATAGTCGCTATGAATATATTTCTTCTAGACTATGATATTACTAAATGTGCTCAAGATCACTGTGATAAACACGTTGTTAAGATGTGTATCGAGTATGCACAGTTACTTAGCTCAGTACACCATATGCTTGGTAAGCCTGCTGGGTACAATCTAACACATAAGAACCACCCGTGTGCAGTATGGGCACGAGCTAGCCTGGATAACTATGAGTGGTTATTCAATCTAGCAATTGAATTAGGCGATGAATATACCTATCGGTATGGTAAAACGCACAAATCGATTCAGCTTATTGAAACCTTACCAATTCCAGATCTAGAATATAGTATTCAGACTCCTTTCCCCAAATGTGTACGCGACGAGCTAAAAACAATACCCGATGTAGTAGATGCATACCGTGAGTACTATAATACTGACAAAGCATCTTTCTGTACATGGAAACGCCGCAGTACACCTATTTGGTTCAAACCTAGGAGCCTTAGTACAATGGATAGTACAGGAGTCTTCTAAGCTCTCAATGCTGGTTCGATTCCAGCAGGCTCCACCAATTTCTTTCTTTAACCAACCTTTAGGAGTATCATGTTAGTCGACGATCTCAAAACTCTTTTAGCTACAAGCTTTAGCTATTACTTAAAAACTGCTAATTATCATTGGAATATCGAGGGTGAAGACTTCATTCAGTATCATCCTTGGTTAGGCGAACTATATGGCGGCGTGTATGGTAGTATCGACCAAATTGCTGAGTACATTCGTGCTATGCAAGCGTATACTCCAGCAAGTCTAGTTAGGTTCATGGAACTAACCAGGATTACGGATCAGATCGAAGTAGCTCAGCCTATGGCACTATTTCAACAATTACTAGCAGATAATCAAATTATGCTAGATCTATTGAATACTACCTTTGATACCGCTACTAATGAACGTCAGCAAGGAATTGCTAACTTCATGGCAGAACGTATCGATTTCCATCAGAAGTATGCATGGCAGATTCGTAGTACTTTGAAAGCAATTTAATGTTTTGGTTAGTAAGAGTTTATTTAGATGATGGCGAGCATTATAATTGTGTTGCTAATGCTAGTAGTGAGGCACAGGCAGAGTTCTTTGCTAGAAAACACTACCAACGTGAAGGCGAAGTAGTCGAACTCTGCGAAGCAGAAATGTTCAATGACTATGAGCATGGCGACCCAGAAGATTATACTATAGTGGAGAGAAATTAATGGCACTTCCAAGTTTACCACAAGATAAAGCTAATCATTTAGCTTATGGTGCAGCCGTCGCAGTAGTTGCAGGGTACATCGCACATTTACTTCAGCTTTCCGTACCCTTTATTGGACTAGGTGCAGCAATAGTATTTGGAGCAGCTAAAGAAGCTATCGACTACTACCAGAACCGACAGCTAATTAAAGCTGGTAAAGAACCTACTCATGGAGTAGAGTTCGACGACTTCTTAGCAACTGCAGGTGGGGGCCTACTGGCCACTGCTTTAAAATTTCTGCCTTGAGTTCTTCGGTTATAGCCTGTATAATAATTTCTTTCAGTCGAGAAAGCAATTCATGGCAGGCTATACCAAAGCATTTCTTGTAGACGCATTCCTGCACAGGTACATGGCGTGCAAAGCAATTACTATCGAAGAATTTGATCGTCTAGAAGTGATGGCGAATAAGCTCTTTGACGAAGCCGGGCGTGATAAGTTCCGCGTATATGCTAATCTTGATGCAGACGCACTGCGACAGTACAAAAAGGAAATAGCATGATATGGGACACAGAGCAAGAAACCAAGCTAATTATAGATGAATTCGTTCTGGAGCTTACTTGTTATGCTTGCCCTGAGCAGTACGATATATTTGTGCAGGGCGTTCAAGTTGGGTATGCCCGACTACGTTGGGGGCACTTCTCAGTATCAGTTCCTGATTGCTCTGACGACGTAGTCTACGAGCATGATTTCAGGGATGGGTTTGGTGGCTGCTTTGCTAATCAACAGGAACGTCTAGAGTATTTAACAGCAGCTTGCATAGAGATCCGGAAACATCGACTTGCATGACATGGTGATTTAGTTTACAATAGTCTTTCTTTGGGATGATATACCGTTATGGACACGGCCGGGACTGTAAATCCCGTATCTTCGGATTGGTCAGGTTCGATTCCTTTGCGTCCCACCAAATATGCTCGATTCGTCTATCGGTTAGGACACCCGGTTTTCATCCGGGCAAGAGCGGTTCGACTCCGCTATCGAGTACCATATTTAAGTACATAGATGTAAGCCGGGTCACTACCGGGTTATGAGGTAGTAACTCTAAAATTTTGTGTACTTAAATATGATAAAAAAACTATGGTATCTATGGGCTAATGCCCTAGGAGCTAAAGCTCATGACGACGAGCTAATATCAGATAGAATAGCATTTATTAGAACATGCATTATTCTTTGTTATATTACAACAAATTTATTTATTATCGCCAGTATTATTCATCACTGGTAATTGCCCCGATGGTGGAATGGTATACACGGTGGTCTTAGAAGCCACTGCCGAAAGGATTAAGAGTTCGAGTCTCTTTTGGGGCACCACTTAACATAGGAAATGAAGTGCACATCGAATCACTAAACGCAGGCTACTGGCCCGTACCCTCTCCTTTTGTACATGCTGAGGCGTTTCTCACTAGCTGGAAGATTGTTGAGCTTCCCGAAGGGGATTGGCATTTCATGGGCTTTGAGACAACGTATCGCGAAGGCCGAGTTACTAGCAAGGTGGTAGAATTTAATCCAGAGAATATGACGGGTAAGACCCACTCAGGACGTTTCTATACCCTACAAGGCCCGCCTGGACATGATGGCGACGCTGCATACGTTTGGCAGCAATGGAAGCACTTCAATAAAGTGGTCAGCTATAAAGATATTTCAAAGGAAGTATATGAGTCGCACAAACAAGGACAAACCAAGGAAGTTTTCAAATCACAGAGAAAACGAATTGAAACCCAGGAACTACCTAGATCCTGACCATAACTGGTATAGTGCCACTCCTAGTTGGTGGACTCGCTTGATGATGAACCGCCCACAGCGTGCGGAAGCCCATAAATGGGAACAAAACGCTAAACACACTCCTATAGATCAACTAGAGGAGCTTGATACACCTAGTGTATCAAAGAAACCACACGTTTACTTTTGGTAAACAGCAATACACACACAGAAGGAATTATATGTTATCAAAACTATTAGAACGCTTAGCAGAGATGTTTCCTAAGCAAGATTACCAATCACGATTAAATGACTACATCGCTAGTCATAATCCTCAAACAGCTGGTGACGTTGACCAGATCCTACGCAAGTACACACAAACGAGCCAATTCTACCATGAGTGAAGTCAAGTTTAACAAAAGCGGATATGAGATCCGTGCAGATGTTTTAGATATGGCTAAGGACTTTGTAGAGCAAGAGTATAAAGCTAAGTTCGCCGGCTGGGAAGTCTCAGCAGCGCGTGACCCTAAAACTGGAGAGTATGTCACTAAGATTGACATGCCCAAGTTTCCAGGACTAGAGGAAATGCTTTCTACTGCTCAGAAGATGTATGACTTTGTTAACGCAGGAAGCAAACGATGATCGCTGTATTTACTAAAATTGAGGGCAAACTAGCTCGCTTTGAAGTAGACACACATGATGACGAAGTAGCTATTAGAACTGTACGAGATCACGTAGGCATCAAGCATAAGCCCTTGATCCTAGCGTTGATCGAAAATACAACCAAGCTACAAGCATAAAGATTCGCGGGATGGGAAAGTAGAAATCCGCCAGGCTCATAACCTGGAGATCGCAGGTGCGACTCCTGCTCCCGCTTCCAATACGGGCGTGTAGTATAATGGGATTACGGTAGCTTTGCAAGCTATTTATGGGAGTTCGATCCTCCCCATGTCCACCAATTAATCGGCTTAGGCCGATTTTTTATACGCATAAGTTTCACCTCTAAAATGTAAGGCTAAAATTAATGATATCAAAGATACTTTACTAGTAACTACTAATAGAGGCCTTATATGGTCAAAGATGAAGACATACAAGAAACTATAACCACAGTAGCGGTTTTAGAAGAAAAGATTAAGAATCTGGAAATACTTATTTCTAAAACGGATGGCAAATTAAAAGCATTAGAGAAAGACAGAGATAATGCGCTAAAATGGGGGATTATGGTGCTAGGTACTGTAGTCATATCTATGGGTAGCTATATCTTTAAACTCCTAACTCATACGCCATCATGAACTGCAAACTATTAAAACTAACATTTAATACCCTAGCCCTAATAGGTATATTCTTACTTACATTAATCGTAATGTACGAGACTAATTTATTAGTGGGTTCCGGTACAGCAGTCTTAGCTAGTCTAGGATGTAAATACCTATGGTTCAAATCAGGAGGTTGATAAACTTATTACATATACTATTATTAATTCCCTAGGGGAAAGTTATGGATGCAGCAGGATTCAATGTGGGGGCCAAGGCCGCATTAGGTACTATTAAAGAAGGTATCGCTGTTGGCAAAGAAGCAGGCAAGCTTGTAGAAGATATGCAAGTAGGTATGCATAAAGTTGTTAATGCACAGCAACAACAACGAGTACAAGAACGTAAGAAAGAGGAACAACTAGGAAGCATTCAAGAACAGAAGGCTTATAGACAGTTTCTAGACAAACAACGGGCTGCAACAGCAGCGGCAGCTTTAAAAGCTGATATAATTAAAACGCATGGTAAGGCTGGCTGGGAAGAATATCTAAAAGAAAAAGCCATTATTGAGAAACAAGACTTAGCAGATAAAGCATCTATCACAAGTGACAGAGATAAGTTACAGATGTTAGCGTGGTGGTCATTTGGAATAGCTGCAGTAGTAGCGTACTTTCTAACCGTATACTGATGAAACGCGTTCCGATGATATTTGCCATAGTCGTGATACTATTTTCTTTCATGTCAATAATTAATAAGCACCACGTGCCGCTCGAACCTAAACCGCAGCATACTAAGAAACAGTAGGGGATTCGCCAAGTTGGTAAGGCAGCGGATTTTGATTCCGCCATGCGGTGGTTCGAGTCCATCATCCCCTGCCATTACTATCGTAATTTTGCACTTGAATCAACGCAGTATTTCGTATATAATAATTACTTAGAAATCGAGAAACCCCTCGGGGCCATTAATTCAACGGTTAGAATATACGACTCATAATCGTTCAACGAGTGTTCGACTCACTCATGGCCTACCAATATGAGTAAAAAGTACGCAGTAACAGCAATAATCTATGATCGTAAGGGTAATGTTCTTAGCATGGGGAATAACTCCTACATTAAGACGCACCCAATGCAGGCCAAATATGCCAATCAGGTAAATGAACCACACAAAGTATTTCTCCATGCGGAGATTCATGCGATCATTAAATGTAAGGATATCGACAGAGCAAACAAAATTGTAATCTTTAGATATAAAGAAGACGGTAGTCCGGCATACGCTAAACCATGTAGCATATGTCAGGCTGCTATTAATCAAACCAAAATCAAATTTATCGAGCATACCTAAAATGTATTTACAAGAGTTTATCGAATCAATTGGCTACAAGATTACTGGCGGAGACGAGTTTCTCTGGAAGTGCTATGGGCCGAATGCCCGAAGTATTGACTGCGAGAGCTGGGAACAGTACTCCATTAGCTGTATTTATGATACAGAAACGCAAGAAGTATACGAAATGAGTGCATGTGATTATGTTAATGAGCGTGCATATAAGTATCTCAATCCTGAGTACGCAGAAGACTATAGGGCACATGCGCTAGAGCTTGGTTTCTTAGGCGATAATGCTTGGGATGACGTAGAGTATACTGAACTAGATGTTACTAGTGATATGTACGAAAAGATTGAGGGTATTATGTCTGGCGAAGACTATGATACTCGCGTTACCATACCTCTAGATATGTCCGATAAAGATGCGCTAAAGTTAATGACTATGGCCCATGAAGCAGATATGACCTTTAACAAGTACATGGAGCAGTTGATTCGTAACAAACTTGATAAGATACAAGGCTAAGACAATTCCTTGATAGCTCAGAGGTAGAGCAGTTGACTGTTAATCAATTGGTCGGAGGTTCGATCCCTTCTCGAGGAGCCAGAATTGTTGTAATCCCTTCAAAGCGAAGGCATGTTGGACGGGGGTTCGATTCCCCCCGGCTCCACCAAAAGTACCCTTGGGTTAAAACCCCACCGCGTGCAGCGGGCTCCACGGCTAGCTAGAGTACTTTTGATGGGGCCGACCAGGTTTCGACAGCGTGAGATAGTAGAGACGGCAACACGGTAGATGACGACCGTTAATCGCATAAAACTTTTAAATGCAAACGATAGCATTTTCGCTATGGCTGCCTAACCAGCCTAGCTGAGGTATTGGCCAGTTCCTTATCAAATAATACTGGCCCTTTCCAATAACACCTCCCAAGCCTATCCGCTCGCCGTGATGCTCAAACCGGGGGGTTTATTGGAAAGGTGATATAGCTCAGACGGTAGAGCAGTGTCTTCATACGGCATTTGTCGTTAGTTCGATCCTAACTATCACCACCATCCCCCACTAACCCTAAGGATTATTATGACAAAGTTTATTACAGCAGTAGCATTAAGTTTATTCTCTATCGCAACTATGGCAGCAGCTCCCGCTAGTGCTCCAGCAGCAGCTTCTGCTCCCGCAGCCAAGGCTTCTGCTGCTAAAGTCAAAGCAGTTGCCCCTAAAGCAGCAGCTAGCGCAACTAGTAAGTAATACCCCATGCCTTGCATGAAGTGCAGCAATGGTAAATATAAGTATGGGGAACAGGGTAAATGTGTGTTCGATACTTTAGCCGCCTGTAACCGTGCAGCGGCAGCCATTCATATTCAGGATAAAGTAGTTGAATTAGACGACGTAGAACATAAGAAGTACATAGCTGATACAGTTTTAGATATTAGCAGAAAGATGCCCTTTTAGCTATGGGAGTAATAGTCTTATTCCCACCAGAACCGGCTAAAGAGTACTTAGTATGGGGTATAGATCAATTCGGGTTTATATTCGTACTAGACATTTAACGCGGGATTAGTTTAATGGCAAAACAGTAGATTTCCACTCTTCTGTCATCAGTTCGATTCTGATATCCCGCTCCATTAAGGATTATTATGGCAACAAAACCCAATCCCTTTGCTCCGAAACCGAAACCCGGTGAGGGCCCTATGAAACCTGGCGATCCAAAACCGAAACCTATGCCTTACAAGCCTAAGAAATAATAGGTATGGCTGACAATTCAAACCCCAAGGATGGATCTACATATATTCCCGTAGATAGACTTATTCCAGGCAATAGCACTCCTCATAATCCCGTAGCTAATAATCCTCTGCGAGATCCAGTATCTAAAAATCCTTCTATGTAATATGGCAATCAGATTTAATAAAGTAAAAAGAGTACTAGAGGCAGACGACAGCATCACGTTTGGTAAGTATGCTGGATTAACACTAGGCAAAGTAATTTTATTAGATCCTGAATACCTTGATTGGGCTGTTAAACAGCCTAATCTCCTTTGTATCAGTGATTCTGTTGCAAAGGAGATTAGGAAAGCTAAAACTAAGGTTATAGCAGATAAAGTATTAGACATACAGCGTAAAGCCGCTGTTAATGACTTAATGAAATGGGATTCAGATGTACCTTTCTAAAAAGATTTTCGTAAATGGTGCATTTGATGTACTGCATACAGGACATTTAAATCTACTCAAAGCCGCTAAAGATCTTGGCGGCTTTGTGCTTGTTGCTATTGATAGTGACACTAGAGTTAAACAATTAAAAGGCCTCACCAGGCCAATTAATCCTCAGTTGGATCGTGCGAGAATGTTATTAGCTTTGAAATATGTAGACAAAGTAATCATATTCAGCAACGATGATGAACTAGAATACATATGTAAAATGTATCAACCAGACGTTATGGTAAAAGGCAGTGATTATATTAATAAACCTATCATCGGGGCTATATGGTGCGATGATATAAAATATGTGGAATTGAATGACAAAAGCACAACAAAAACAATCCAAAGTATTATTGATAGGTGATGTGTGTATCGATAGGTACTCTTATGTAACATCCACACGTATGAATCCAGAGAATGGTACTCCAATATACAAAGAAGTTTATCAATCAGCAGATACTGGTGGTATGTCTCTAAATGTATACGAGGGGTTACTTAATCTAGGATTAGAAGTAGACTATAAACGTACGTTTCCTGCATACTATTCTACTAAAACTAGAATGATAGATAATAATACTATGCGGCCCTTATTTAGATTTGACGAAGACGTTGAATCTAAACCAGCAGATCTTAGCAATATTGATCTATTAAAATATGAAGCTATAGTTATTTCAGACTATGGTAAAGGATTCGTATCTGATGCAACTATAAAGCATATCATGGGTGAGTACATGGGGTATGGGCAAATCTTTCTAGATACTAAGAAGAAAGATTTGGATAGATACAGTGGTTGTGTTATCAAGATCAACCAAGCGGAGGCCCTTGCCTCAACTTCATTACCCTATACAAATGTAATAGTTACACTAGGAGAAGACGGTGCTACTTTTAATGGATATAGTCAGCGTGGTATGCGTGTTAATTGCGTTGATTCTTGCGGTGCGGGCGACTCATTCCTCGCGGGATTAGTATACGGATATTTTCAGCAAGAACGCACAGGAGTACTATCACATACATCCATAGAATACGCTATGGTTAATGCAGCAATATCAGTACAATATCATGGAGTATATGCTCCTAACTTAGAAGAACTAGACCAAGGAATGACAGACTATTATGAGCAGAAATTTCGGTAAAGTAGAAAAAGGCTGGGGGCACGAAGAAATTTGGGCATCTAACGATAAATACTGTGGAAAGATTCTACACTTTAAAACAGCTTCACGTTTTAGTATGCACTTCCACGCTGTTAAAGACGAAACCTGGTATGTGCTAGAAGGTAAATTCTTAGTGCAGTATATCAACACAGGTATTGCTGCCACACGCGAGGTTTATTTAAATCCCGGAGATACTTGGCATAATCCTCCGCTAGTACCACATCGTATTACTTGTCTAAGCGAAGGCCGCATTATTGAAGTGTCTACACCAGATAGTGATGAAGACAACTACCGCGTAAGTCCCGGAGATAGCCAGCGATGAAACCCACAATTGCAATCTTCATTCACGATCCTCAATGTGAAACAGACTGCGCTTTAGCTATGATTCAGGGGTTGCTACCAGACTTTGAGATTCGTACCTTTGGCATAGATGAACTAGACTTAGATTTCCTACACATGCATGACGTAGTAGCCTTTCCTGGTGGTATGGGCGACTCAGATGACTTCCATGTTATTTTTCATAGTACCCAGATCGAAATGGTTCAGCAGTATGTAGCAGAAGGCGGTAAGTACTTAGGTATTTGTATGGGTGCTTACTGGGCAGGCCCGCAATACTTTGACTTATGTATTGATCTAGAAATAGAACAGTACATCAAACAACCTACCGCAGATATTATTACTGACGGTCCAACAGTCGCTAATGTAACTTATAACGGTGTACTTGAGCGTATGTACTTCTATGATGGCTGCGCTATCTTAGGAGATAGCATAGATACTGTAGTAGCAACCTATGCAAATGGTGATGCTATGGCAGCTATCCAAGGTAATGTAGGAATGTTCGGTTGTCATCCTGAAGCACTAGAATGGTGGTATACACAAGGTGGTATGGACATTGCACTATACGATACTACGCATGCCGTATTAATGTGTCTCTTTGTGCATCAGTTACTAGATTCATAAATTTACACTTGAATATGATGCCTAATCCAGTTATAATTATTCTTTAAACAACTTACCGAGTAAATACTATGTCAGCAGCTAATTTTGTGGAGAGTTTTGCTAAACTTGCAGGTATTTGGCCTGATAAGTTTATTTCAGTATCCGAGTATCTAGAAGAACCAAAGGTAGTCTCTGCTAATGAGGCTCAGACCAAGGGTATTCTCATTGTTCATTCAATGGGTGCTAAGGGCAAAGGCGGCGTTACTATCGCTTATCGTAAGATGAATGAGCATAAGAATTGCCGCATGGTAGAAGTTGCAACTGCATACTGCTCACCACAAGATATTTTTAGTAAGAAGATTGGTACTCGTACTGCTCTTACTAATTTCTTGATGGGCAAGACCATTATGATTCCTGCTCGGCGTAAAGATAACGATGATGCTATCGTTCTCACTTTGCGGAACATTTTCTGGAATAACTTGCAACCCTTTAATCTAGAGCCTTGGGCCCTAGACTGGTAATTAGATGCGAGAGTGGTGGACTCCCTCCTCTCGCACCACATTATGAAAACATTAGTATATATTTTTGATGTAGACGGTACTATTCTAGATACTAAGAATAGTAAATACGATGTTAGTATGCCAATTCCAGGACGTATTGAAGTAGTAAATAAACTATATGATGAAGGTAATAAGATCATATACTGGACAGCACGAGGAGCTGTTACTGGAAAAGATTGGTACGACTTTACTAAAAGGCAATTGGATGATTTCGGATGTAAGTATCACGAATTTTTCACAAAGAAACCACACTACCATATATGGGTAGATGATAAAGCAATTAATGCTAACGAATTTTTTAACAGAGGAATGTAATGGAAAACGGATTTGAGTTTTATTTTGGCTTAGTAGAAGTAGATGAGTATGTTGAGCTAGAGGAGCTGTTTCAACATGGAGATAAGTACTACTACTTTAAGATGGTAGTAGAAGACGACATGTTCGCCATTTACGATACTTGTAACCGCATGATGCCTTTCGACCGTACTCAAGTTAAAGCCATGAATATGGCTATGTTTGGTGTAACTCAGTTTTATAATGCCTTGAACGAAGCAGATGCTGTCTTTGAAAAGCGCATGAATGAAACCAATGCGCTAATGGACTTTTGGAACGATGAGTAAAGTTACCTTAGTTGGTATCACTCAGCCCCTCATTGAGGGTGTTTCAACAGCATGTGATCTCGTAGCATATGTAGCACGAGTATCCAACCCTAGCAATCAGTTGAATACTGAAACTGCTCCTAAACTTTTAGCATATCTCGCTAAACATCAGCACTGGTCTCCGTTCGAGATGGTATCTCTGACAATGGAGATCGAGACTACACGAGATATTGCTAGGCAGATTCTACGGCATCGTAGCTTCTCTTTCCAAGAGTTTAGCCAACGTTACGCACACGGGCCTGATCTAGGATTCGAAGTTCGTGAGGCTAGGCTTCAAGATAATAAGAATAGGCAGGCATCTACTGAATTAGATATGGATATAAATGAAGACCGTGATCTAGCATTTGATTGGGAACGTGCACAGAAGCGAGTACTGTTTGTAGTTCAGAAAGAGTATGAATGGGCTATCAAGAACGGTATTGCTAAAGAGCAGGCTCGTGCTGTACTACCAGAAGGTCTAACGCATTCTCGTCTATATATGGCAGGAACACTTCGATCCTGGCTACATTATTGCATTTTGCGTACCGAAAGGGGAACTCAGAAAGAACATAGAGAAGTAGCACAAGCCGCTTTAGATATTCTATCTGAACAGTTCCCATCTATTATGGGGATAGTCACTAATGAAAACGGAAGCCAGCAAGCTTAACCCTCTAGAATTCATTTTAGAGTTATTCCCAGATACCGACCCTAAGCCGCTGACAGTGGATCAATCTAATCAATTCGTTCACTATCTGCGTATGGGCGGTATTATCTGCGATTCACAGCTAGAAGAAGTAGAAGCTCTTAAACTTCTAGATACTCTAGGTCTACTCACAGTAGAAATCGAAACAAGTATTCTTGGTACAACACTAAAAGTAGGAAACAAATACAATGGCAAATAAATCAGGCAGTGCTGGGCGTAAAGCCAAAGCAGCTGTATATAAGACTGCTAGGCGTTGGGAAACTAATCGTCGGCGTAAACTAGAACGCCAGCTCAAACTCAACCCTAACAATGCTGTTCAAATCGAAGCAGCTTTAAAGAACATCGTGTATCGTCGACGCACTCCTATCAATCCTACATGGAGTTCTACCAAGCGTCAGACTGCTATCCTATACAAGAAGTTCACCGGCGTAGTGAATATGGATATGTTTAGCAACAACGAAAAGCTGTCCGGGCCTGCGCTGATGACGCATGGCAAGTTCAAAACCAAATCACTGGGACGTACTGACCGCATGTTTGCTCTAGGCACTCGTGCTAAGCATGCCGGCACAGATACTTTAGCATGGGCTTAATAGAGGGGTATATACTCTTTGCCTTAGCTACCACAATTGCAGCCCTATATGAACTATTCATACCTGTAATTAATAGTTTATCCTTAACACATCCTGAAATACAGGTAATACAACATAAGTGGATCACACTCGCTACTTTCACCTGTATTACGCTGGTAGTAGCTCCTATGATGCTATTACCATGTATTGTACCTAGCATGGGGGAACGCTTCCGCAAATCTCTATGGGAGACGCTAGTTCAGGAATAAAATTTCAGTGTTGACGGGCACGCTAAGTTGCTCTATAATGTATTCTTACATCGGGAAAGCAAACGTAAATGAAACTCGCAAAATTCACCTACACTGACGTTAAGGGCAAGACTAAAGGACGTACCGTTCTGGTTACCTCTGAACCTAGCGATAAGCTAAAGGGTATCGACATGTCTGAGTTGGAGCATGACGATATGCTGGAGTTTAGTAATGAGTACGCCGCGATTCAAGAGACGTTCTACGCTGCTCTTGAAGCTCTCAAAGACAACTATGATCTGAAGCATAACTTCCGTCAGTTCTTTGCTAGTAAAATCGAAGGCATGACTTCAATAGAAGTCTGATTTGTTGGGCCCACCAAAAATACGTCTAGGATACTAGCGTATAGCCGAAAGTCTGTGTTGATCCCACTACGCTAGGGTGGAGGAGCAGACAAGACGTATTTTTGGTGGGCCTACTTTTTTGCCGGATTGGCTCAGTGGTAGAGCTATCGCCTTGTAAGCGATAGGTCGTTAGTTCGATTCTAACATCCGGCACCATACAAAAGCAGACTTGAATCGTCTGTTTCTCTATGGCATAATACATATATGGATTCGAAAAATAAAAGAAAATTTAGACACTGGGATAACAAGTTGCTTTTTGATGTTTATCAGAAAGCTGTTCAAATTAGCGGGAAAATTGAAGAAAAGTGTAATGACGAAGTTAGCCCTGATATGCTGCCAGAATCACTCATCCCTACTGATATTTTGTACGACCTTACTTCATGCTTTGAAGCTATGTACGACAAACTGATGGACGAGGAATTGGTGACGGCAGGCTTTCCCAAGTCCTCTAAGACTAATCACTGAAATTTTGCATTTGATCTAGAAGCTGAAACGCTTTATAATATTTACTTACAAACTTACTACTAAGGAAACACAAAATGGCATGGACTGAAGACCAAAAGCAAGCTGCAATCGCTCAATACGAAGCTGGTAATCCCACCCCCGAGAACTCAACTGAGCTTATCAAGGAAATCGCTGAAGAAATGGAGCAGTCTCCAAACGGCGTGCGTATGGTGCTTGTGCAAGCCGGCGTCTACATCAAGAAGGAGGCTGGTGCCCCTGCTGCTAAAACTGCCAGTAAAGCTGGTGACGCTCCTAAGCGTGTTAGCAAGGAATCCAGTATCGCTGCTCTGAAGGCAGTTATTGAGAGCAAGGGTTTGGCCGTTGATGACGACGTGCTTGACAAGCTCACTGGCAAAGCCGCCGTGTACTTTACTACTGTACTCAAGGGCTAAACAGAGCGGCTTAGGCCGCTTTTTCATTTTTTGGAGGACATATGGCAACTCGACGTACTAAGAATGGTGATGATGAGAAACTGGATGCAACTAATCTAGAAAAGGTAATTGCTCTACTAGAACCGGAAGAAGGTAAGCCCATTAGTAAGAAGGATGCTTGTGCGATCCTAAACATCTCCTACAATACTGCCCGCCTTGCATCTCTAATTGAGAAGCATAAAGAAAAGAAAGCAGTGAATGCTTCTAGGCGTGCAGCGTTACGAGGAAAGCCAGCAACTGCTGGAGAAATAGCTTTCATCATTAGCGAGTACTTGGAAGGGGTTACAGTAGATTCAATTACTGAGAAGACCTTCCGCGGTGCGACCTTCGTTAAGGCTATTCTAGAAGAAAACAACGTGCCTATTCGTGCTAAGGCTCACGACTACTTCAAGCCAGAGCTGATTCCAGAGGGAGCAATGCAGGAACGCTTCACTATTGGCGAAGTAGTCTACTCAGCAAGGTACGATTCGACTGCTCGCGTAGATGCAGAGCTTAGCCAGCATGGCCAGTGGGTATATCGTATCTGGTTGCTGTCCGAGAAGTGGAAGCAATTCGCGTACCAAGAAGCGGCCGAACTAGCCAGCCTAGTTCACCTACGGAAGTTGGGCGTGTTGGTTTGACCCAGGCGCCAAACCTCCGAATTTATGAAGGACATAGATGGATCTATATGAAAAACTAATATTTGAGAACGAAGAAAAAGGCTTTCAGTATAAACTTACTGTTAGCGAGTTCCGAGAAGTTCAATATCTACATGTACGCAAGTACTTCCTTAGTTATGAAGGTGAATACGTACCAACTAAGGAAGGTGCATCTATTCCAGCTACGATACAGAACATCTTCGCTCTGTTAGATGGCTTGATTGAAATATGTGCTAGCGAAGAAAGTGTAGATGTAATCACCGAGTACTTTGGCAACAAAATTTCACAGTTGCGTAAAGACCCTGAATAGACTATAATACTTACTATGAACAAAATCTACGAATTCTTGAACAATGCAGCGCGTCAGTATTACAGTGGTAATCCCATCATGTCGGATGAACAATTCGATAAGTTGGCTGATTCCATTGGGTATAATGCCGTAGGTGCTAAGCAGCATGAGAATACTGAGAAGCATTACAATCGTATGTATTCTCTGCAAAAGCACTACGAAGATGAGACTAACAAGGCTCCTCTCTCTGCACATGGTAGCTGTTCTATGACTCCTAAGATTGACGGAGCCGCTATTAGTATTCTGTATATCAATGGACAGCTTAGCCGCGTGCTTACTCGTGGCGATGGGATCGAGGGGCGTATCGTAACTGATAAGTTTCTTGCAACCAAGTTGATCCCACATACTATTAGCCCTAAGTTTGGGTCTGTAGTGCAGATCATCGGCGAGATTGCTGCCCCTAAGTTTGTAGAGAATTCTCGTAACTATGCCGCTGGTGCTTTGAATCTTATTGATGTTAATGAGTTCCGCACTCGCTCAGTAGAGTTCTTTGCGTATGGTATCTTTCCGTACCCCACAGAAACCTTTAGTGATGACTTGACCCTACTGGCTAAGGCAGGATTTGGCACAGTACAGTCTAAGAATATCGCTGAGATCTATCCGACTGATGGCATTGTATTTCGTTTGAACAATAATGCAGAGTTTGATAGCCTAGGGTATACTAGCAAGCATCCTCGCGGTGCGTATGCTAAGAAAGAACGCGGTGAGGCTGTAGAAACTACCTTAATCGCAGTCGAGTGGCAAGTCGGACGCACTGGTAAGGTTACTCCTACAGCTATCCTAGAGCCGGTATATATTGGCGATAAGTTAGTTAGTCGTGCTACTCTCAATAACCCTGCGTTCATCGAAGCGTTGGATATTAGGATTGGCGATAAGGTAGCAGTAATCCTTGGGGGTATGATTATTCCTGTTATCACACATAAGATAGGGGGTTGACCTAGTGCAAGCCAAGTTTAAGGTGCCCAGCATTGAAAATTTGGACTTGCGTACAAGGTACTTTTCAAGTATAATAATCTCTTAATTGATAAAGAAACCAATGAAGATAGAAATCCCTACCAACTGCCCGTGCTGTGCATACACGTTACAGTTAGTGAACGATCAGCTTTTTTGTCGAAATACCGCGTGTAGTGCTCAACTGAATAAAAAGCTAGAGCACTTCACAAAAGCATTGAGCATTAAAGGTATCGGACCAAAAACTGTAGCAAAGTTAAACTTAGCTGATATCACTGAAATCTTTTATATGGATCGCAATGATGTTATCGCAGCCCTCGGTAGTGAAAAAGTAGCAGATAAGTTGCTCGACGAGATTGAGCGGGCGAAAGCCTCTGATCTTGCTACCGTTCTATCTTCATTCTCTATTCCGCTTGTCGGAGATACTGCATCTAACAAGATTGCCGCAGTAGTCTCTGATATTACAGAAATAACACTAGAAACCTGCAAAGAAGCAGGTCTTGGTGAGAAAGTCACAGCCAATCTACTAAACTGGATTGATACTGAGTATCAGGAAATGAAAGAGTTCTTGCCGTTCTCCTTCAAATCCAACAAAAGAGTTGTCGGTGTTTCAAATGGGTCAACCATCTGTATCACTGGCAAGCTCCATTCCTTTAAAACTAAGTCCGAAGCCACAAACCAACTAGTACAGGCTGGATTCAAAGTAGTCGAATCAGTAACAAAAACAACAACTTATCTGGTAGACGAGCAAGGCAATGGTAGCTCTAAGCGTAAGAAAGCAGAAGAATACGGCGTAGTTATTATCCCTAACCTAAACGATTTTTTGAAAGAAAATATAAATGACTGAAAAAGCAAAGAAGTGGTCCGACGCAGCTGTAGACAAGCTAATGTCGATTGTTGGTAACGAATCCCCTGTTTCAGCAAGTACTGTTGAAACTGCGGCAGCTGCACTAGATGTTAGCGTTCGTTCAGTAGCCTCTAAGCTACGTCAACTAGACTGCGAAGTAGCCTCAATGGCTAAGGAAAAGGTTTCTGCGTTTACTCTCGATCAGAGTGCAGACCTTGAGGACTTCGTACAAAGCAATGAAGGCCAGCTAACATACAAGCAAATTGCCGAGCAGTTCGAAGATGGCGCATTCAGTGCCAAGCAAATCCAGGGTAAGCTTCTAGCTCTAGAACTAACTGGTTGTGTTAAGCCTGCTGAGAAGGTTGAAGCTGCGCGAACCTATACGGAAGCCGAAGAAGGCGTATTTATCAAGATGGTACAGAAGGGCAAGTTCATTGAAGAAATTGCTACTACCCTAGGTAAGACAATCGCTTCAGTTCGTGGTAAGGCACTATCGCTAACCCGCAACGGGCAGATCGACAAGATCCCTGCACAGAAGGAAAGCCATGCTACTACCGCAGTTGATGCAGTAGCCGGTCTAGCGAACATCAGCGGTATGACTGTTGCGGAAATCGCAGTTGCTGTTGACAAGACCGAACGCGGTATCAAGACGCTTCTAACACGTCGTGGTATTAAGGTTGCTGACTATGACGGTCAGGCTAAGAAGGCTAAGGCAGAAGCCAAGGCAGTTGCTGCCTAATTACTAATTAGGTGGGGTTGAGGGGGTAGAGATCGTAATAGTCTCTATCCCCTTTTGCGCTGGAGATTTATGAAAGTAACGATTACGTATCACGACAATGAGTCGTTTACAGTAGAAGAAGTAGTACGCCAGGCTACCCACAATTATGGAAAGTCTGTAACTGTAGGAGTTATGCCAGAGTCTACTAATCCGTATGATTTGATTTACTTTGGACTACAACAACTACTAACACATGAACAATTAAGTTTACTATATGACCACGGAGGAACGTATCAGCAAGACATTAAAAAGCTACGAGCATCCGTCCTATACAAAGTAGAAGAAATAATCAACCAAGTTATAATTGACACTGAATCTAAGGTAGCGTAATGGACTGTTCTGCTATTGTTCTAAATAAGCTGTTGCAGGAACGAAACTTAGATATTTGGTCTAGGCTTAAACTCGTTTTCCTCGACCCAGCTTTTTCTAGTCTATATAGCGCAGTTAGTAAGTATTACGACAATTATAGTAATATTCCGTCTTTCGATGAATTAGAGATTACCCTAAGAGAGGGCCCAGCATTACGCACTCTGGCTACGTTAAAACTAGCTGATAATCATGATATATCGTCTGAAGTAGCACTAAATGCTCTTATAGACCAATATACACAAAACGAAACGATAAAACTCTTAGATAAGTTTATAGATAAGCTGCCGGTGTATGATTCGGCAGAGATTAAAGAAAACCTTGCAGCAATTGCATTAGCCATAGATGAGAAGACCCTAACAACAGAGGGCGTGTATAACATGGCGGATATCATGCTGTTCAAGAATGCAGAAGAATTGGCCCGAGATAGGGTACACTTAGGATTTAACAATACGTTCGACGCTACGCTTGCCGGGGTCGCGCGACAAGAACTCATTCTAATCGGCGGCAAGCGCGGCTCTGGTAAGTCAATTGCCGCGTCTAACATTGTTGTCAACCAGTATGAATCTGGAAATACCGCGGTAATCTTCTCAATCGAGATGGTTGCTCACGAGGTACTAGAACGTAATCTTAGTATCCTGGCTAACGTAAGTCACCAGAATATTAAACAGAGTCGTTTAACGGATGAAGAACTACTGCGATTAGTGCAAGCGCGTGCAGATATGTTTATGGATGCGCAGGATATAGTTGAGCAGTTTAAGATCAATAGAGATAGATTTAAGTTTGAGAATGCTCTAGTACGCGAAAAGCATTTGAAGACTGATAATCAAATGATTATTATTGACGATCGTGCTCTGACCCTAACAAGTCTAGACTTACACCTTGGCAAGCTAAAGGGTAAGTTCGGAGATAAGTTTACAGTAGCAGTTGTAGATTACCTGAATCAGATTGTAGTTGAGGGTGCAAGTCAGTTTGATTGGCAACCACAGATTGTGATCTCGAAGAAGTTGAAAGAGTTAGCTCGTAAGTATGATATCGTAATGGTTAGTCCATATCAGATTGATGCTACCGGCGAAGCTCGTTTTGCTAAGGGGATTCTAGATGCTGCAGATATTGCTTTAGTAATGGATGCACACGATAAGGAGAAGGGTGCTTTGACGTTTGAGACTACTAAGATTCGTGGTGGCCGAGAGATGACTTTCACAAGTCCTATCAATTGGGATACCCTACGAATTAGTCCACATTCGATTGAGCAACCAGAAGCAAAAGAAACAATCAAGAAAGCTGGAAAGAAAAAGCAGATTACAAAAGATGATAGTGCGGCCGATATTCCTTGGGATGTATAATGTCTGATTACGTTTTAGATTTAATAAAGAAGCAAGGATTAACCTATCAGTTATCTGGTAGGGATTATCTGATTCCATGTTTGAATCCAGATCACGATGATAGTAATCCTAGCTTTAGAGTTGATAAGATTACGGGAGTATCTCATTGTTTTAGTTGCGGATACAAAGTTAACATCTTCAAGCACTTTGGTGTAGTTGCTAACTTTACGAGTATCAAGGTTGCTAAGCTAAAGGAGAAACTTCGTAATCTACATATCGACTTTAATGGTGTGGATTTTCCAGAAGAGATGGTTCCTATGTTGAAACCGTTCCGTGGTATTAGCGTTAAGACTTTGAAAGAGTTTGGGGCGTTCTATACACATGGAAGTGAAAAGCTACAAGATCGCATATTCTTTCCTATTAAAGATGTACGTGGTAAGAATATAGTTTATGTAGGTAGACACATGATGTCACAAGGAAATCCCAGGTATCTTAACTATCCTAGCGGAGTTACTATGCCGATCTTTCCTGAGAGCTTTAAAGAGACTGCTAAGAGTGCGGTGTTAGTTGAGGGTATCTTCGATATGCTGAATCTGTATGATAAGGGTTTGCATAATGTATGTTGTACTTTCGGGACTAATACCCTATTCAAAGACGCAGCATTAAAGCTATTAGCATTACGTACACAGGGTATCTCTAAGATTTATCTTATGTTTGATGGAGATGAAGCAGGCCAACAGGCAATGGATAAACTAATACCAGTGCTCGAAGAAGCAGAATATACCGTAGAAAAGATAACGCTTGAAGATGGTACAGACCCTGGTGAGTTAAGTCAGGAATATGTAGATAGCATTAAAGAATATATAAATGAAAAAGATAGTAATAATTGATAAGCAACCAAGTCGTAATGATTACGCAAAGTATTTCGACTTTGAGTTTGAATTATTCCATATGAGTTCTGTACCTGTTCCAAAGTTACTAAAGAAGGATGTAGATCTAATTATTGATCTAGATTACTACGATTTGGTAATTCTGGTTGGTAGTGAGGCCGCTAAGGAATATGCCAAGATTACTAGCGTAACAAACTTTGCAGGCCTGTTAGTAGAAGATAAGTTTATCTGTATTAGCAATCCTGCAATGCTTGTGTTTAAGCCAGAGGGTAAGCCAGACTTTGATCGTGCAGTATCTAAGATTAAAGCTGCAGTTGAAGGAACGCTTACTAGTTCTGCTAAGACAGGCGATTTCAAAGGTATTACTAACTCTAAGGAAGCGAAAGACTTCCTGTTAGAAGTACTGAATAGCGATGCTCAGGTAGTTGCAGTAGATACTGAGACTACTACGCTATACCCTCGTGATGGATACGTTCTAGGTATTTCAATATCTTATAAACGTAAACACGGGAGGTACATCCTAACCGATGTATTGGATCAAGAGCACATTGATTTACTACAGGAGATTTTCAATAAGTTTCCGATTGTATTTCATAATATGAAGTTCGACTACAAAATGATCTATTATCACCTTGGATTAGACTTCAATCGTGCATCAGTACATGATACTATGGTCATGCACTATGTTCTAGATGAAACAGACTCACACGGTCTAAAGCCTCTAGCACTAAAGCATACAGATTATGGAGATTATGATACTGAGCTAGATGACTTTAAGAAGTCATACTGTTCCCAGCACGGAATGGCTGTGGCAGATTTCACATACGATCTGATTCCATTCGATGTTATCAGTAAGTATGCTGCGATTGATACTGCGGTAACGCTGGAGCTATTTGAGAAGTTCTGGCCCATTGTACGTGCTAATCCTAAACTGCAATGGGTTTACGAGAATCTTCTAGTACGTGGAACTTTGTTCTTGATGGATATGGAAGAAGTTGGCATACCTATCTGTCGTGAACGAATGGAAGCTGCCGGCACTTATCTCGATAAGTGGATTCTAGAAGCTAAAGAGCAAGTATATGCTTTCCCGGAAGTACAGAATTATGAGAAGGATAGCGGTAAGATCTTTAATCCTAATTCTGTACAACAGCTACGTACGGTGCTATTTGACTATGCTAAGTTAACTCCAACAGGTAAACTTACAAAGACAGGTGCACTATCTACAGATGCAGAAGTATTAGATGAGTTAAGCGAGGAACACCCATTACCCGCAGCGATCCTAAAAGTGCGGCAATTAGGTAAAATCCAAAGTTCCTATGTTAGTAAAATCCTACCGGAGTTAGATCGTGACGGGCGTATTCGTACCAATTTTAATCTTATATTTACCACTTCTGGGCGTCTGTCTAGTAGCGGCAAGTTTAATGCGCAGCAAATACCTCGCGATGATCCAATCATCAAAGGATGTATTAGAGCACCTGATGGATATAAGATAGTTTCACAGGACTTGGCAACCGCGGAAATGTACTACGCAGCCGTACTTTCAGGAGATACTAATCTTCAGCAAGTATTCAGCTCTGGTGGCGATTTCCACAGTACGATTGCTAAGATGGTATTCGACTTACCTTGTCCTGTCGAAGATGTTAAGAAGCTATTCGGTAGTATGCGACAGTCTGCGAAAGCAATCTCTTTCGGTATTTTGTACGGAAGTGGCCCTAAGAAAGTATCTGAGACAGTTACGAAAGCTACCGGAGAATACTACGGTCTTGATCGTGCTAAGGATGATATTAAATCGTACTTCACTAAATTCAAGAAGCTAAAGAATTGGCTAGACTCGCGCAAGAAGTTCATTGAGACAAACGGTTATACTTATAGTTTCTTTGGACGTAAGCGTAGGCTAGCTAATGTATTCTCAGAAGATAAGGGCATTGCAGCAGGCGAAGTACGCAGCGGTATTAATGCTGAAGTACAGTCAATTGCTAGCGATGTAAATCTTATCGCAGCTATGAATACGGCAGACGAAATCAAGCATAAGAAGCTAGACGCTAAGATCTTTATGCTAGTACATGACTCGATCGTCGCTATTGTCAAAGATGAGGATGTAGATGCATATTGTGAGATTGTGAAACGTAACACGCAGCAGGATCATGGATGTAGTATCGCGGGTGCTCCTATCGGAGTAGATCAAGATATTGGCCAGGATTACAGCTTTGGGCACTTTGAAGAGTGCTATGACCTAATTAACGGGATGTTAGTAAAGAAATGAATACAGTAGCCTTAGATAGTATTTCGTTCCCAGTCTACCGATTGGGCACGAATAAACCACAGACTTTAGATAAAGTTACCTTTTTCCTTATGGGAAAAGACACTGAGTACTCCGACGCAGAATATAAGCTACTAATAGTAGACGACAAGAGCGTAGACGGAGACACGTTAGCAAAGCGCAGGCTACGACTAACATCACGGAATGTAACCTTATACAGTCTAACTAAGGCTATCTTTTTCTTAGGTGATTTAATCAAATTAGCTAAACGTAAGGTCTGGTTCATAGATGCTGAGGGTCTAGTTTTCAATTTAAGTAAGACTAAGATGGTACCTTTAGTATTCAAGCGTATTGCCAAGGTGATCCACATCCCGACAGGGGGTGCAATCATTGAGGTCGAAGGCCTAGCTGCACGCTTTAAAACGCTGTTTGCGC
>Ga0208975_1000348_pt1 | contig 23091 bp, 47 predicted proteins | sample GreLakmeER78MSRF_FD_187700 | JGI IMG/M metagenome (GOLD analysis project Ga0208975, IMG submission 187700) | Freshwater lentic microbial communities from great Laurentian Lakes, MI, USA - Great Lakes metaG ER78MSRF (SPAdes) | ecosystem: Environmental > Aquatic > Freshwater > Lake | place: Great... | reverse complement strand
ATTACCGCCCCTACTGTATATAAGGCAGGAAAAAAACTTCATTTCCTGCCTATGGTATAAAGTATTTACATAATGTGACTAACGTCACTATAAATACGGTACAAAATAGGACATTAATAAGTGACTGGGTTCACTTTAGGAAATATATCTGTAGTGGGTACATACATATACACAGAGCAAAGTTTAACACCGTAGGGTCTTCTCGCCGTACCCGTGGCCTCTTCTGTGCCGTGCGGGGCCTTCTGCCCCGTACCGTACCGTTAGGTATTCCCGACGGGTCGGCTCCCCTTCTGGCACGGGGGATCCCCGTAACAATTGCCTAAGCCGTATTAACAAACCGCCTCCATTGATAACCCCAAGGCCTAGCGATAAGGCCAAGGCCTAGACGATCCACGGCCTCACGGCCTACCGATTACCAAGGCGCGACGGCCTCGTCTCTCGCCTTCGATCCTCTCGCCTCGCCTCACTCTTCTATTGATCCACGGGCCAAGGATCACGGGCCAAGCCTTCACCCTTCCCCGCCTTGGATCTGGATCCGCCTCCCCGCCTTGGATCAAATAGCTCGTGACACGTGGCCAAGAATTGCCCCCGTTAGATCCCTTCCCTATGGGGTAACGTATGTTAAGGTTTACCTAGTGGCGAGGATCTGCCTCCTCACTTAATTGAAAGGATCAAATTATGTTAGAGACAAATAGTTATCACGTTAGAAACCTTCTTCACCGATTGGTACGCGATGAAGAGATCTGCATTAAGTTAATGAAGGTTATTGAAATTCTGGAGTCTCCAGAATCAAGCGATGAGATCGCTTGGTGTATTGGTGAATTGGAAACTATTGTGAAGGATCTAAAATAATGAGTACTAGCATTGACGAATTAGGCGCACAATTAGAAGAGATCAAGGCCAAGAGTTGCAAGGCTAGAATTGGCCAAGAATTAACGGATCGTGAGAAGGATCTACGCGATCTCTTTACTATTGCCGATGATTATGAAGGCGACGACGATCTACGCGATCAAGCCAATGAACAGATCTACGAATTCGCGTACGGTTATGAGACTTACAAGGTAACCCGCTTAACGTGGAGCGGGGGAGGCCCCGCCGATTGGATCGAGGTACACCACGACGGCGACGGTATTAAGCGGATCGAATACGTATTCCAAGATTGGTACGACGGAGCAAGAATCGACGTGCCTAGTGTGTCTCCCGTGTGGCGTTACGCCTCCCTAATGCTCGACGGATTGGAGGCCTAATCGTGGAGAATCTCACCAAGCGCGGGGCCTTCGTGTTAGGCGTGGCCGTCGGCCTTCTAATCGCCGTGGCCTTCTGGATCACGGGTAACGTGTGGATCAATGAAGGGGGGATCTGCATAGGATCAATGGCCGATTGCAATCTGTAGGGACGGACTATCTCGCACGGCCTCGCGCCGTGCGGGGTGGTCTGCCACTAGGGGCAGAATTGAAACCTTGGAAGGGGTTATCTATGAAGTACGAGAAGAATCGGGTGAGCCTTGTAGATCTATCTACGGGAGAAGAGATCGTAAGCGCGGATCTAACCGCGCCACGAATGAAGGCTATCGTGAAGGCCTACGCCTTAGCGGGGATCACACTAGGGCAGAAGGAGCGGGTGAGCGCGTGAGTGGCGCTATGTGTCCGTGGTGTGGAGATAATTACACGGCAAGCGCGTGGTATCCGCCTCACAATTGCAAGGAGGATCAAGAGTGAGTAATCAAGATCTATTGAAGATTCTCCAGGAGGCGGGTATCGTCCAGATTATTCCCGTCGGATCTTATGAGCAAGAGGAGAAGGGTGAGAAGAGTGAATAACGGTATAAGCCCGCTACGCCGTGAGCGTGAGCTACAGGGGGCCACGCTCCTAGACGGTAACGATAGATTCTATAGGGAAGTGGAGGGTGAGAAGAGATACGGCTATTGGACACAATGGGGCGGGGCTTATGTCTGCTACACGTGCGGACACTTATGCGATTGTGGAGAGGAGGGAGAAGAGTGATAGGAGATACGAAGGAGGAGATTATCTCTCAATTAGACGATCTAATCTACGGCAAGGATCCTTATACCTTGTCGGACATAGAAGATATAATTGGAGACGGCGATATATTTGAGTACTTATAGGATAAGATACGGTAAGGTAATGCAATAGCGGTTAGCTATCTCTCCTCCTCCACGGGCAGAAGTGGAGGGGGAGGGAGGGTGAATCGCCCTAATAACTACCTTGGAAGGGGTAAGTAATGAATGCTAAGCACGAAAGATTCTTGAATCACGTATCGCGTAAGTGTGTAGATACGTGGACGTTAGATAATAACTATCGGGTGAAGGTGTATACCTATCACGATAAGAATAAGAAGTCTTATTGGAGCATAGTAAGTGAGTGTACGGTAGAGGAGAGTGGTACTACAGGAATCTATTTTGAGAGACACACGGTACACACTAGCCTTAATCAATTAGCTGGCAAGGTAGAGGCGCTCCGATTCAATGGAGATTCAATGGTGAAGGCGCACGATAGTGCTATCTATTCAGTACGTGAGCTAGTAGATCAATTACTAGATTCTAATAAGGAGAAGGTGAGCGCATAATGGACAAGTGTAAATTCTGTGGCTTACGCGGGTTAGTACTATCGGCTATCAATGCAGACTATTCTTGCGAGCATTGTGGAGAGTGGCAGAATGCAATTCTCAATAGTGCTTGGGTAATCATAGGTTACGGGGAGGTAGCATAATGAGTTACGACTACCGTGTTACCTTCGTAACGGATTACTTAACGATCACTACTAACGTATGTATAGAAGGTGATGAACACTTTCAGAATCTAAGTGATGAGGCGTACGAGCAAGCAACTATCAATGGTATAAATAACATAGAAGACGAGATTGGTAAGATAGACGAGACGATTATCAACGACATAACCGTTACCTTATTGCTAGACGATGAGGAGATAGAGCTAGGCGGGTTTGGAGAATTTCCACCCGTACACGTATCAGTAATAGAAGGGGAGGGGGAGTAATGAGTGAGTGTTCAGTATGCGGATACACAGATAAAGAAGTGACGATAGTAAATAACTTATGTTCCGTTCACACTTGTGAGCTATGTAAGTATGAAGGTTATGCCGACGGTGCTTTCAATGGCAAAATACTATGTGATGATTGCCATTTAGACTTATCTAACGAGAGAGAAGGAGTGAGTAATGAATAATTATCGTGTTACCTTAGAAGTGGATTATGTAATCAAGGCGACTAGCCTTTCAGAAGCTATGAAGATAGCCAATGAAGATACCGAACACCCGCTAATTGGTGGAGTGGCAATAGGTTATTGCGATAACACCCGCGTAATTGGTGGATCAATAGTAGAAGGAGAGAGTAAGTAATGGATCAAGAATCAATGAGCTGGAGTGAGCTGGCAGAATTGACACACGCTACCCAAGTGGAGCGGTTTAATTTCTGCACGTGTGAAGATAATGAAGGTAATGAAAATCCGTATAACGATTGTCCGAAGGAGGATAAGTAATGAGTGAAGAGACATCAGTAACGCACGTCGTAACGCTAGTGATCCAAGCTGGATCTAAGTGGAATAAGGTAGAGCTATTTGATTTCAGCGGTGGCGAACCTACTCCCTTAGCTTCTGGGGAGGGAAGTAACTGGCGCACGGCGTTAGGCGAGGCACTATCCAAGATCACGCTATCGTCGGACGTGCCAGACAAGGCCGTGAACGACGTGGTGAAGGAGATCCAAGAAGAGGCGGGTGAGTAATGGGATACGGTAAGTGTTGGGTATGCGCCTCGGTTATGTCTGGAGATAGTCAGACTATGGAGGGCAAAGTAAAGTGCGATAGGTGCGGTTGGGTGTCAATTAAGGACGGGAGTTACTAATGGGATACGAGCCAGAGCTTAACGATCCTATCTTCTATGAAGAGGAGAAGGAGAGGGAGATCAAGTGCTTTATCTGCGGTGACCCGTTAGACGAAGATGACATAGTGTGGGCAGATGAAGAGGGACAGATAGGGAGAGAGGGCAACGATACTGCGTGGTGCGTATCGTGTTTACCAAGCGAGAAGGGTGAGAGTAATGAATAAAGAATACTGGCAAGCTAAGGCAGAATTGTGCCGTGACCTTGCATTGATCCAGATAGAAGACGAAGAGACAGAGAAGGAGGCGGGAATGAATCTAATGCGAATGACCTACGCCTTATCTATGGTAGATGTATATTCAGAAGGGAAGGGAGAGAATGAATGAAGTAATTGCATTCCACCCACGTGTATCCACGCTTGTGAATCTATATGAAGTGGTAGATGAGAAGGGTGAGGCGATTTGGGGTGGCAACGATACACACGAAGCTATCCGTTATCTACGCAATAGCCCTGTCAATTGCAGGATCCTTGTATCGGGTTGGGAGAGTGATGACGAAGATGCTCACCTTGTAGGCCAGCCCATTGACATCACCAAGCTTATCTATGCGGTATTGGCGGTGAATCAATGAGCTATTGGTTGGGTCTATTGGCCGTAATGCTGGTGGTATACGTGCTAATTGTATGGGAGGATAAGATCAATGGAGAATGAGAAGCGACTGGCGAGTGCTGCAAAGCAAGCCGTCTACTACCGCAACTATCGAAGAGCAAGGGATCGCGCCCTGGTGAAGTTGGCACAAACCTATCCAGACGCCTACAAAGAATTACTGGAGAAGGAGAAGGTGAGTGATGAACAAGAAGGCAAAGCGTGGATTGATCTTAACGGCACTACTATTAGCCCTCGTATCGTTGCACGTGCAAAGGCTAGGGGAATTACCTTTACCCAAACCGATACAGACCAAGGCAACGATGGAGGAGAAGGGTGAGAACAAGCGAATTGCATACAAATATAGTAGAGCTCTCGGATATACGAAAGCAGAAGTCAAATGCCTTGTCACCTTATGGACCCGTGAAAGCAGGTTTGACCACCTCGCAGACAACCCTAGATCAACAGCTTACGGAATTGCTCAGCTCCTTAGAGAGCGTAGTAGAGAGCCTGAACTACAAATCCTTCACGGTCTACGATACATTGACCACCGCTATTCAGGGAGTGCGTGTCGCGCTCTCAGACATAGCGACAGACGTGGATGGTACTGATACAATCTGACCACGCCCTCCTTCTTGTGGCCCGAAGAACCTCACTACACCCTTCCGTAGTGGGGTTCTTTGTTTATCCACCAGTACTATAAAAGCCTTTGCCCTTAAATGTAACAGAGGGTGAATCCCATACACGATTCATAATCTCGTGGCAATCAAAGCACATAGGAGTAGATGCCTCTTCGTGGATAGAACGCTCAACCGATATGGTTGCGTTGCACTTGCCACACTTGTAATCATAGATCATAACTGCACTGCCTCTTCAATCGGTAAGTAACCTACTAACTTACTTACTTTGTTGGAACGTGAGAACTCTGTAGTCGCTGGCATCCAATGGTTTAGCCACTCTGGTTCTGCCACTTCCATTAGGTCAAAAGAAAAGACCCCTTCTGGAGTCGAGTTGATATAGAAGGGGTTGAGATCTCTCTCTGCCGCTTGGGTAATAAGCTTTCGATACTTGAACTCTTCAATCAGTAGCGTGGGATAGTGGGTATTACGACACTTCAACTCTATGTATGCACCAGAATCACGACTAATGCAGTCAAAGGAGTCATAGATACCCTCTGACTTCTGTAAGTCAGGATACTTGTTATCCATTAGGAACAAGAATAAATCTAATTCTTTCATTGCCAAGGGTTGTCACCGCCCAGACCATTTTGCACCTTGCGTAATGCGCTAGTGCATCTACGATCTGCAGTAGATACTGCACACTCTAAGATGCCTGCCACCTGTTGCAAGGTCTGTCCTTCGTGGTAGCGCATACGAAGTATGGCCTGGTCTTCTACTTCAAGCTTTAAGTATGAACGTTTGACATCAATTAAACTAGCAAGCAGGTTACCACCTTCTGCTGGAACGCTAGGCTTCTTAGGTGAGCCATCATTGATAAGGTTCTGAGCCTGCTCTAGCACCGTATCATCAACGATAGATGCAATAACGTGTGGCAATACCTGTGCAATCATAGCTGTATCGTAGAAGGCTTCATCACCTGTGCGATAGCCAGACTTAGCGGCCTTCTCTTTACGAGCATAGCGTTCAGCAGCACGTTTCATTTGCCAGGCTATACGCTTCTCATTAATAACACGCTGGACTGGATTAGGTTCATTAAGCATCTCATCAAAGTGTTTGCCACGTGTCAATGACCAGGCAAGGCATTCTTGTAATACATCATCTCGTTCTACGTAGCCACGAAAGCGACGGGCTATTGCACTAGCAACGCTAGGTGCAATGTCGTAGATGGATTTATGTAGTTCACTCACAGTCAGGTAGCACCAAATCTATAGTGTGTTGGATGTTGAGTAGTTTGATAGCAAGGAAGTCTATGTAATTACTGGCATCAGCCAGCTCTTCAATCAATTCTCTAATGGTGTCTGATGTAGTAAAGGACTCAAACTTTTGACCTTGTGCTATCGCATACTGACTATGGCCCACACCTTTAACACGCTGAGCACGAAGGGAAGCAAAGGATTCGATGAAGGATGTTAAGTCCTCAGTTGATACACCTATCGCACGATAGCCAGTAACTGCAGCGTGATCTACTAACGGGTTGGTTGCGGTCTTACTACCAGTATCTCGTTGGACCTGTCTAGGCTCAGGACTTGAAAGCCCATATGCTGCAAAGTCTGTACCACTATGGTCCATTCAGCATCACTCACCCTTCTCACCTAGTAACAAAGCCTTCGTTGCATCTAAGCCTTTGGCTAGATAGAAGTCATTGATGTCCATTGATGGGGGTAATGTTACTATTGTGCTATTGGAAACCTCTTGCGCGACACGCTTAGCAAACTCAGCGCCAGGATTAGTGCCATCTTCTTTAATATCATTATCACCAATGACAAATACAGTATCGTAACCAGTGAATAGCTTTGGAAAGTGTGGCTTCCAAGCTTGTACGCCAGGTACACCCACTGCTGGTATGCCTATCAATCCAGATAGGACCACAGTATCTAACTCACCTTCGCATACTGCAATATAGGACGAGTCAATAGTTATATCACCTACGTTGTATAGGTGTGCCTTCTGCCCTGTTGGAGATCCATACTTTGGTTTGCCATCATCTAACCTGCGAAACTTAAACCCTACGCAGGTGCCAGTAGCTGTCATATAAGGAATAGATAACCAGCCTTGGTGCATCTCGTGACCGTTGATAGGGTCAATGATTGTACCTAGTGAGTACTGGTGGGCAACTGCCTCAGATATTCCACGTTCTTCTAGATAATTTAGAGCCTCCGCGCTTATGCTTCGACTGTATTGTTTGGCCGCTTCCGTCAATGATTTCGATTGCGCGATTGAGGGCATCCTTAAACTCCAAATTCTCTATGTGCATAACAACATCTACTGAACTGCCACCCTTACCGCAGGTGTGGCAGAAGTAAAGGTTGTCATACGTGTTCATCACAGCACTACGTCTGCTATCTGTATGTATACAGCATCTAACTGCTGCTGACTTACCTTCCCTTACTTCTCCACCGTAATAGGAAACAATAGTTCCTATGGGGATTGAAGTCGCATCAACGGAACCTTTGTACCGTCCCGCTTTACGTATCCTGGACCAGTCTTGTGCTGACATACACACCCCTTATCATCACACTTATCGTGCCAATGAGCTGAACGCTTGTAGTGAGTAAGAGTGTTCTCTTCTCCTGCCTTATGACAGTTCTGGCAAATCATCTTCTACCTCTTCAACTGGTACAACTTCTGGTACTAGTATCTCTGTTGTTGTTATTTCTCCACCTGGTACTGGCATTATTGTTTCTCCTTTAGGAATTGAGTTAAGTCTTGGATTACCCAAGCCTGATCTATCGAAGCGTTGCGACGCTTAACTACGACGTAAGACATAGGAACTTCCCCAAGCCCCCGTGCCTGTGCATAGTTAAGCGCCTCAACTTGTGCTTCTCTCCAGAACTCGGGCAGGGAAAGGGTCTGCCTGTTCTTGAGTTCTAAGATGTAGGTTTCTCCAGATATGATAACAACCATATCACCTTCATCTTTTGCCCCAGCTTTTGTCAGACGTTCTGCTATTACGCCTTTACTGCGCAACCATTTCATTACATCTGTCTCAAACTGAGAACCTTTGCGTCCATTTTTATTAGCCATTGAGTACTAAACTTTCCATAGGATTAAGGTGTACAACTGGTACATACCAAGTCCTATCATTGTATCTCCACTCATCACGTTTACATTCAGAGCCAAGTTTCCAACCAATAGCTTTGTATTCAGGGCCTTTCCAATCAGGTCCAACCCTTCGTGTCTTATGGCATAGACCATCAGACATCAACACATACACAAGGTTATCATTATCTCTAGTTGAGTAACGCATTCCCCTTACTGGTGGAAATGAGTAACGGATTTCTCCGAACCCTGGAATGTCAAGCTCTGACTTCCATTTATTGTAGTGTGGGATGAAGTCGTTCTTACCAACCATACGTGCGAATGCAAGTTCTGATCCTGCACATACAACGTGTTGCCACGTTTCCCATAGGTCACCTTCTGAGTAGTTGACATTCTTTGTCGGGTCACCGAAGTATGGCTTCTGTCTTTGATATCCAACTTCAACACAAGTAGCTTCCTCTTCTATTGTTAGAGCGTAGTTAGATAGCACCATATGTACTTTCCTGACCGTTGCTACGCAGGTAGGCCCTACCTTGCGCATCATCATCGCCTATTTGACAAGAACCAAAGTCTACAAATAAAGATGCCCATTGTGAAGCATCTGCATAGTGTGGACCAAAGCGATTCTTGACTGATGCTATCCGAAGTAGACCCTGTGAAGGATCATACCCAAGCGTAAGGATTAGAGCTGGTAGTTGACTCACCTTTCCGTGAATAGCACGTCTAGGTGGTGGCATCATAGGAGAACCATACTCGCTCTGCTCGCTTACGTGATGGAGTACAAGCACACAAGCCTCAGTCTTACGTGCCATATCGTGCAACTCCATCATAATTGCACGAAGCCCAGCCCATTCATTATCTGTCTCTGCTGCCACATTCATTAGGTTGTCTATGATAATCAACTCTGGCATCACACCGTAGAGTTCAACATAGGCTTTAATCTCCATCTCAATATCATCAAGAGACGGACTGGAGTCAAAGACCCATTGAATATGAGAAGCTTTAGCCAGGTAAGGATCATAGTGGCGCTGACTTTTATTGATGTTACCTTCGACTGTCACTTGTGTGTGACCCGAAAGATGAGCAGCAGCACGAATCATTACTGTTGCTGTGTCTGTATCAGCAGAAAAGAATAACGTTGGAACCTGTGCTCTGATTGCATATATCAATGCGAACATTGATTTACCAGCATTAGGTGCAGCAGCGACCATACAGACTTGACCGCGACGAAACTTGATAGAGTGCTTAACTAGATTTTTCCACACGTCAGGAAGTGGTGTGGCTTTGGTAGTCACACCGCCCCAGGCACGGGATAGGTTAAGCACTCTTCTCCTCTTCCAATGTTATTCGTCGTTGATTGCGTATCTTCTTTCGCTCACTATCAGTGAGTCCACCCCAGATACCGTGACGTTCCTTTCGGATACCCCACTCAGCGCATTCAGTAATGTGTTGACAACCACGACAGATTGATTTTGCTGATGTAATGTTCAGACGTACGAGCTTGCCTTCGTTCTCCTTTTCAGGAAAGAAAAGATCTCCACCTACCTGAGCACATAAAGGAACCTCAAACTCGTGTGGTTCCCGCATTCGTTAAGCCCAGATAGTTGCGCACTTATCTACTGCGCCCTTTGGAGCAGCACACATCCAGCCCTTCCAAGGGCCACGAGCAGAAGTACCTGTACGGAAACTCATTACACCGTGCTTACAGCTTGGTGCTTGTCCTTCAACAACAGCAGGTGCAGCAACAGGAGCTGCATTAAATGATTGTGCTACTGACTCAGCAGTAGGTGCTGGTGCTTTACCGCCATTGAGTTCTACATCTGTTGACTTGATAAGAGTAGATACCATTGATAGATCCGTAAGACCTGTCTCTAGTTCTTTGATGTCAGTTGCATAAAGATTAATAAGTGTTCCACTACTTGTCTTGAAGTTTACTTGGAACTTTGTGTTTTCGTTTGCAGCCATTTACTTTCCTCCAGATTGTTTGATTGTTAACCTTAATGAATCTGCACCTTGCTTTGTAGGTACATAACCTAGTTTAGCAAGTACTTCATCTTTGTCTACTGATGTTGGTCCAGCTACGCTAAACCATTTCACCTGTATTCCAGTATCAGTAACGCCAGCGATACCTTCAAGGGAAGACTTTAGTGAATCTTTTTCCTTTGTCAACTCTTTAATCTTGTCGTCTAATTGTAAGTATTTCATCGCATTGGTTGAGGCATCCTTGTCTTGGATTAACACCTCTTCACTAGCGATACGTTCTTTTTTTAGACCGACGCATCCTAACTGCCCACTTGCGTCATAGAACTTGCAATAGAACTTGCAATAGTTTTCTTCTCGCTCTGGCTCTGGTGCTACCTCTGATACCTTGATAGCTTCTAACCAACCCAATGCTTCTAGTGCCATCGCTTCGTTGTAATCTTCTGTATGTACCTTGACATCTCGCTCATCACCATCACGAGCAATAGCAACTAGAGATACACGCTTTACATCGTGACCATTCTTTGCTAATAGATATCCATAGGTCTGAACTTGCCAACGCTGTTGTGTTGATGGGAAGTATGAAAGGTTCTTTACCTTGCTTGTCTTCCAGTCAATCACATCACCAGTGCCTGGTACGTAGCAGTCAATGTGTGCTTTCATTCCGTTGTATTCAACTGCTGTTTCGATAAGCACATCTTTATTATCTGATAATGCTTCTTCAATAGCTGCGTGAATGGCAGTACCCATAATTGCAGCAAGCTTCATCTCATTGTCGTTGGTTTCAGGTTGATCGTTAAGTCGGTACCAAACCTTACGACGACATCCACCTAACTCTGATGGACCAATCTGTACCTGTGTAGATCGTGAACGCTTAGCATCGCCTGCTTTAAGAGCAGTAAGTAATAGTTCCTTTGGATCAGTAATCATACTTTCACTGCTTCAGATTCTTGTGCATCAATGTATAGTTTGTAAGCCAGTCTGCACGCTAACCAACCTTGTTGATGCCAATACTGTGCAGCATACTCATCTGTCATATGAATATATTTAACTTCATCTTCCATTAGAACTCCTCCTAGAACCGTTCTTGTACCACCAACTGTAAAGGCTTGCCTGTGTTAGCGTCAAGAACCGAAGCAATCTCAACGGCTCTTTGGGCGTGTCTCTTTGAGTAGTTCAAGTCCATATCAGGCTTGACAGTTGAATACAGGTAGCCAAGAGCAAGCTGACCCCCAGAACCAATGCCATACGCTCCGTGATTTGCTTGGAAAAAAGAGAGATCACAAGCAATACGAAAGATATTACCGTTAAAAGCAATGAGATAATCGAAGCCACCATCTTTGTCCGCCTTATTGTAGTCGTAGTTGTTGTCGGTAAATACTTGGATAATACTAGGAATAATCTTACGTCCCATAAACTGTGCTGGTTCTTCACCTTTATACACTGGAGGTTTCCAGTTGTATGCAAGGATATCACCTGGTCTGGTATCACCTGAAATACCGATGAGATACTTACCAACCTCAACTATCTTTGGCGTACTAGTGGCTAGAGTTACTAGGTTGTCCTCAGTAATCTGTGAGTCAGCTACTAGGACCGCGTAATCAATACCTTCAATACCCACAATCGTTGTCATAAACCAAGACTACCAGCAACGGCGTGTCGTTGGTCACACGACACAAGGGTGGAGTTATCATATTATATGCAATTTCGCTTACCCAGACTGTCCGTGTTCAAGCTCTGGAGTGCCATTCCTAAGCCCTTTGGGGCCGATTTGCGGGGTTTAGGACCCATTCACGTATGTACCTGTGGGTCACAGGTCTTTCAGGTTATGGCAAGCTTTGAGGATTCCGAGATAGTCTGGTGGTTCCTTGATGGAACCTGTGTTAGTTGTGGAAATCTTGTCACAATTCCTTGTCCTGCCGATAAAATGGCATAAAAAAAGAAGCCCACCCCTTTCGGGGTGAGCCTCTTCGTTTGCCTCGCGCTTACTATAAAGGATTAGATTTCCTTGTCTAGTACCAATCCAAACTCTTTTTCTGTCTTGTCTGCCCATTTAATTGCAGGAGCAGCGACAGCGCCTAGTAGGACCGCATAGTGCGGAGCCATATCTGTTAGCAGTGCAATACCCATAGCAATTGCAGCACCTGCAACAGCACGGATATATGACTTAGCAATTGCCTTGTGCTTCTTTGTTATCTTTATTTTCATCGTTTCACTTTCTTCTTAGGGAGTGGCTTTATCTTTGATGCTGCTAACCTGGCTTGGTCAACAGTTGAATACACTGGTCTATCTAGCCAAGCAAACCAGGGGGATGTATCGTTGCCGCACTTGTCGTTGATTGATATATGGATGTGATTTGTATGAGGATTAGAGCCTGTATAAGTATCAACACCCTTTTGTGGTGTCCAGATCTTACGATTAAAAATTAAATACTTTACTCGTTTATCTTTTTGTAGCTCTTTGAATATCTCGGCACAATCAATCTTGTGCTTAGGATCGTGCGTTAAATCTGTAGCGTAACCTGTGTTGTGGTCGCTGTCAGGATTCTGTTTTAGATGTGCTGCTGATGGTAGTAGACCATCGCTGGCTTTCTTGCGAGAGGGACTGATTGCTGTGGCTTGGCGCAGAACAGCAATAGCGGCAGGCGTGGCTTTCTTGGCAAGTCTCTTCATTCATTTCTTCCCTTGTGCAACATCATCTGATAAAGGATTTCTACTTTTTCCTCTAGTCTTGTGACTGAATCTTTGAGGCTTGAGCCAGAATTAGGTTTAAGTTCATTGAGGTAGTGCTTAACCATCCAACGCACCGCGCCAGCAAAGCCACCTATGATTGTCATTACTGCAACAGCAACTGTTGCGTAGTCTTGTGCTTGCATTAGACCGTCCTAATGGTTACTAAGAGCAATCCACCGTAGCCAGAGAATCGTCTATCCGATGGTGTGCTGTTTCTGAAATCCATTTCCTCGATGAGTCCAATGTAGGATTCACCAGTTCTAAAGTCTTGGATTTGGATTGTGTCTCCTACGTTTTCAATGGATTCAAGCTGTGACATACGAGCATAGGCTGAACCTTCATAGCCTGACTCAACGCCAAAGTGATCTGATTCGTGGTCAAAGCAAGAGAGTGGATACTGGATAAGTCGCTGACGTGGTGTTGCAGGTAAGGAACGTATCTGGTAACCAGTAAACAATGGACCCTTGGTTACATCAGTAGTAGAACGAGTGAGTGTAAACTGAAATCCTAGATACTCTTGTGCTGTTTGTGGATAGTTGATATTGATTTCTGGAACTATTGATTCCTGGCTAAATACGCCAAGAGTGTAGAAATTATCAACAGCATCAATAGATTGAATAGTAAGACCACCATTGGTGGTATCTACACGAGCCTGAATTAACTTAAATATCTTTGTCTCTAATGTGTTGTAACGGATGTAACCAGTACGTAGATATCCACTTGCCACTAGGCTAGTAGTAGACTCAGCCCAGGTATTATTTCCATTAGTAAAGGCTGCCCTATCTGAGTTACCAAAGAAAGCAACCTGACTTGCAGTAGTTGTAGTACCACCTGCCACAAGATCCCAAGCCCAAGGGAAATATAAAGAACTTGCAAGCACTGTGCTAGATAAATCCACACGAACTAAGCCTGCTTCTCCATCTATCAGTGTTGCTATGTATGCAAAACTGTCACGGAAAGCAATTGAATTACAAGGTGCATCCTTAAACAGCAATGGGCCATATTGGATGTCGCCATTGGTGTCTGATACACCAACTCTAAATCCTAGATTTGTAGCAAGGATTGCATAGACACCAAGGTATACATCAAAGTCATTGATGCGCTCACCTTGTGGCATATCAATCACAACTGTTGGTGTTTCTAATGTTGGGAAACCTAGAGAGTTTGCATTTGCTGTATCTAGTCCAACCTTAAAGACAGATGATGAAGTTCCATTGGGATCATAGCCTGATATGTAGATAGCCTGCGGTCCTTCAGAGATGCTAGACCAAACCCAAGAACTATTAGGATGAGTGAAAAAAGCTGCAGGTAAAGCACCTGATGCGTGGTTGGCATCTAGTTCGTAGATAGAACTGCCAATGGCAGCAATAAGGCGTTGCTTGACAAAACGGATAGTGGCACGAGTAGTGCTAGATGCGTTATAGATTTCAGTATCGCTAGTAGTGCCAGCAAGATTGCCTCGGTGAACGTGGCTACCATTGATAAAGAAGTATTGCTTGCCGTTAGTTGTAAGACTAAAGATAGTAGATGCAGTACCAGTTTGTATATAGGTAGATGAAGTACCACCAGTTGTAATCTTTTTCAAGTCTGTTCCATCTGTTACTAGGATACAGTCATTAGTTCCATCGTTAACGCCGATGAGTTGAGCAGCAGCAGCACCTGAATAGAAAGATGCTGTGTCATTGAGCAGGGTAGCTTGGCCTCTAGTAAAAACATCTAAACCTTTAGACTCTGTGTACTGGAAGCGTAGCGATTCTTCCTGCTGTGGTTCAAAGTATTTAATCCCTGCGCCAAAGTGGAAAGATGACTGCGATCTAAGCCACCAGCCAGTTAGTGTTTGCTCGCCTGCTTCTCTTGTTTGGTCAATCTGTTGCTTGCGATACTGAGCTGTAACACGACGATAAGGAGAATCATCAGAGTTAAAAAGAAAAAATGGTAAGCCAGCAATGGCTACATCGTAGGCTTCACCTGTTGCTGAATAGGTCGTAGCACCAGAAGGATTAGATAAGACATACGGTATTCCTTCGGTAATGTCTGAGCCGTAAGGCATTTATTCTCCTTAAAGAGTAATAGAACCGCTTGTTGTCCACTTGTAAACATAGTTGCTTCCAGCAGTGGTCTGAGTTGGTGAACCTGTTGTTGATGTTGCAAGTCCATAAGATGTTGGGTAGGCAATGATTACTACACCATCAGCAGCATTTGTAGATGCTTGTGTTGTGCTTCCGCCACCACCACCTGCACCTGTGTTTGCTGTTGGGCTAGTAGCAGGTGTTGCACCTGATGCACCATTACCACCAATAGAAGAGCCACCAGTGCCACCAGTAACTCCACCACCACCGCCACCTGCTGCGTAAAGAAGAGAAGATCCAGTGATACTGCTTGCTGTTCCAGCACCGCCTGCACCACCAGTACTACTAGCAGCGTTAGCACCTGCTGCTCCAGCACCACCACCACCACCGCCTGCTGTAGCTGTTGCAGTGCCACCGTTGTTACCAACGCCAGCACCAATACCACCAGTAGTTCCACCTGTATTGGTTGGACTTCCGCCACCACCTGAACCTGTGTTTGTATAAACAGGTACATCACTGACACCAGATAATCTTCCAGGTGTTCCACCATAAGCAGTTACTGATGAGAATACAGAGTTGCCACCTTGACTTGTAGCTGCTGCTCCGACAGTTACAGTGTAAGGAGTTCCTTTGGATAGAGACAGAGTGCCAGTAAGTATCTCACCGCCACCGCCACCACCACCAGATTCGCCACTAGCGCTGCCTGCAAATTGGCTTCCGTTACCACCTGCACCAACTACAAGATAGTCAGTAGGTATAATGGTTGTTCCTTTTGAAGAGATAAAACTAAATAATAATGACATTATTCAAGGTCACCTAACATTGTCCAAGTATCTGTTGCAGTTTTTACTAGTACTGCTCCTGACCACTGAACACGTGTTTTGGTTCCTGTTGCATTAAGAGTAACTCCAACTGCTGCAGCTACTGTTACCTCTCCAGCACCGCTTTGTTGAATTGCTACCTGTGCTCCAATTGGGAAAGCAACAGATGAGTTAAGAGGTACAGTCAAAGTGATTGCACCAGCATTGGTAAGTGTCACAAGTTTTCCATTGTCTGTAAGAACAAGTGTGTATGTAGTACCAGTCTGTGCATTAAGAGAGATGTTTACTACTGGCGCTGTCAATGTCTTGTTTGTTAATATATCTGTGGTTGCTCTTCCAACTAATGTATCGGTAGATGTAGGTAATGTCAGAGTTCCAGTATTTGTGATAGTAGAAATTACTGGAGTTGTTAGTGTCTTGTTAGTCAGGGTATCTGTAGTTGCTTTTCCGACCAAAGTGTCAGTTGCTGCTGGTAGGGTTAAGGTTGTTGTTCCAGCGATTGCTGTTGCTTGGACTGTTGTTGTGCCAGATGTTGAGCCTGAAAATGCAACGTTAGTTACTGGAGATACAGTTGTCTGAAAGTTTGTTAGATCATATGATGAGAGTACGTGCTTTACGCTTGCCCCTGCTGTATGTGTTGTTGCAGAAGTACCAGCTTGACCACGCACAATAGTCATTGTGTCACTTGACTGGTTAGTGATAAAGACGATTTCTTCGTTAATGGTATCTACGTCAATGGCAACTGTAAACTTGTCTACGTTTCCAACCCCAAGAGTTACACCACCCAACAAGGCAGTACCAGTACCAGTAGCAACGACCATAGAGGTAGCGCCAGATGAAGTGATAGCATTTTGAAGTGTCGTCTCAATACTTGTAGACGAGAATTTACTGGTCATTGGTTTTCCTTAACGGGTGTAGTGGATTCGGATTGGGAACTTATCTTGCAACTTCAAGGCTTCTTCATTTAATCGTTGGTTGTAAAGAGCAAAGATGTAGCGAGAAGATGATGCTCCAGCAGTAGATGGAATCTTTGAATCATTAAGATCTGCCTCTGCTGAAGACAGATTAATTCGACCAGCATCAAGATATGAAAGCAGCTTGTATGCCGCACCTAGTGTTACCACATCAGAGCAGGTGCCTGGCAATCCAGTAACATCTGCAAAATCATCTGTGCTTGAATCAAGAGTATTAGGTGTAGTTGTGTAGTAAACCTGTACTGTTCTTCCAGGTTGGATGTTCTCATAGATGTTGACTGTATTGCTTGTATTAAATGTATCTGTGTTTGCCATAGGATCTGCTCGCCAACGGTTAATAGGCAACCATTCAAGGCTAGAACCTGTTGTTTGCCAAGACATATAGATGATGCTTTCTAAATCATCAGGCAATGCGTATGTTGTTTGTGAAGCATTAAAGGTAAAGGTTGTAGAGGATGTAGCCCAGAGTTTAGGATAGAGACTATTGATTGTATCGTTAATAGCCTTCTTGATATTTACTCGTGGGAATGTAGGAGCTAATGTAACTTGAGCATACTGTGAGTGTGGCGCTGGGTTGGTTCCTTGATACCCACGACCAAAGCCAGGGATAACATTGAGTGTGCTTGATGCCTTGTCAAAAGAATCAATCCAAATGAGTTCATCATCAATTTCTATAACACCTTTTGCTAGGTTAGAAGATGAACCAACGATAATTTCGTCATCGGTTGTATTGATACCACTTGGGTTTGCTACATAGGTGATGCGATCTTGACGCAAGGTATACCCCTGTAGGCTTCCTCTAACATCATCAATCATTTCATTTAACGTTGGCATTATTTCCTCTCATACCAGCCATCTCCCCATAGAGTTAGCAGTCGTGCAAAGTATTGTTCGTATTGTGGTGCTATAGCATCTAGCGAATACAACGCTACTGCCCTCTTATGTATTGCTACTGGGTCTAAGTCTTTAACCCACTCTGTAGCTACTGCAAACTCCATTGCATTTCTGCATCGGTATCCAGTAACTCCTTGTGGGTTAGTCTCTGTAAAGGCTCCCCAGTCTGTGGTAATCGTTGGAGTCCCACAGGTTTGTGCTTCGATAACAACGTTACCGAAAGGTTCTATGTAGAGTGTTGGGGCAAATAGGGCAATAGCGCCACCCATTAACTTTGCTCGTTCTTCTGGACCTACTGGTCCTACCCACTCACCGTATTCAATCTTAGGATCTTTACCAGGACCTGCCATAATAAGTTTAAGACCCAATTCCCTGCACACGTGCTGTGCTATGACTAGACCTTTACGATCTACCATACGTCCTACGTAGAGGTAATAATTTTCCTTCTTCTCTTGCAGTGGGAACATCTCTGGTTCTAGATAACCAGGAATTACCGCATCATAGAAGTTTCCATCTACCAAGGTGGGGTTCTTGAACATCGCATAGATGCTGTGCATCCAAGCGTATGACTCAAAGACTTTGAACTTACTAAATACACCACCATAACCCACGCCAAACTCTACGCTGATGTGGTTGGGATAAGCCTTAGCAATGGGTTCTTGTGATGCCCCACCGATAAGACAGATGAAATCTTTTTGTTCTAACCTCTTGCCTAGCTCTTTAATAGCATTGCCGTTAAAAATCTGCCAATGAGGTAGTTCATTATTAAACTCAGCCTCGGTAAAGTGTTTACCAGCCAAGGCTTCTTCTTGCTGCTCCTTTGTGATACAAGTAATTAACTCATCACACGGTGCTTCATTATCCTCGCTGGCGTACAGATAGACCGTATGCCCAAGGTTTTTCATCATTATACAAAAGCGCCTTACCTTTTCGGTATAGGCACAGTTAACGTAATCTTTAGTTGTTTGTGTATGTGGCAGACTGATAACGTGGAATCTCATACCAAGTAGTTTACACTACTGGGTCTGGCTCTGGCTGTGGTGGACAGATAAATTGTCCATTCTTGTACCACCAGCCAGGAGATGGCTCAGGTACTACGTCATCAATCTCAATTGCCGTTGGATAAAACTCTGCTACAAAGGCATCATCTGCAACGATGCAATTGACCACTACTTCATTTTCAATTACTGCAAATCTGCTATGCGACATAAGAAATCCTTACTAATCCGTCTGCGCCGTTTCCACCTGCTGCGCCTGTAGTTGAATAAGCTGAAAGAGCTCCGCCGCCGCCTGAACCTGTGTTGGCTAGTGCCGCTGTTCCTGCAACATCTGTTGCTGTAACAATTGAGCTGGCTGATCCTCCAATACCTGCGCCATATGGCGCAGCACCTTCGTTTCCGTCTAATGCTGTCAATCGAGCAACCCCACCGCCACCGCCTGCGCCGAGACCATCAATGCCCATTCTTCCTTGTGTTGGAAAAGTAGTTCCTCCACCTAATCCACCTTCGACACCAATATAAACATTATAAAGGTTAGCGCTAACGCTATTAGTTGGATTGACTCTTTCTGTAAATAAAGCGCCACCGCCACCGCCACCTTGAATAAAGTTTGAAACGGTTGCTAAAGATTGTCCATTACCACCTGAACCAGCCAAAGTTTTAGTTCTTGTTGCTGAATCAGTTGCATCGGCAGCTGTGATACCAACACCGCCACCGCCACCGAATGAGCGAATAAGTGTTGTGCCTGACAAAACAATTTCAGAGAATCCGCCATTTGTGCCAGCCAATGCAACGGCTCCTGTGCCTTTTGCACCGATTGTGACGGTGTAACTTGAACCTGGGATCGTTACTAATTGCTGACGCTTGACCGCGCCACCACCGCCACCGCCACCTGCCGATGCTCGAGTATTGACAGAATTATCAGCCCCACCACCTGCGCCACCTGCTCCGACTACTAGGAACTCAGCTGTGTATACACCTGATGGGCATACCCAAGTTCCAGATGTTAGAAACTCTGAAATTCTATTAGTAGGTCCTGGAATTGTATTGATAGCCATTAGGAAATCTCACTTCCAAATACAGTAAAGGTTAAGGCATTTGCTGTTCCAGTTTGAACAGTAATGATGTCAGTTGTTGCAAGGGTAATTCCAATAGTAAATGCAGTTGTTGAGTTGCCATTAAAACTTGTGTCATAAACTATTGCATTACTTGCTGCTGCTGCAGCGCCACCAATACGCACAAAGATGCGAGCAGTTGCTGTTGTTGCAGTTGTGTTGGCAACTACAATCGTTGATAGAACAGCAGATGTAAGAGCTGGCACCGTATAGGCGTTAGCATTTGACGTGTTTGCTGGGGCAGATTGCCCTAGTACTTTATAGACAGTTGCCATTGTTTATGCTCCCATTAGTAGAAATGCGCTGAAGTCACCTGCACCAGCAGGTCCAGTTGGTCCAGTCGGTCCAGTTAATCCAGTTGTTCCAGTAGCACCAACAGGTCCAGTAGCACCTACAGAACCTGCTGGCCCTGTAGCACCTGTCGGTCCAGGAACGGTACTTGCAGCACCTGTCGGTCCAGTTGCACCCGCAGGTCCAGTAGCACCAGTAATACCAGTGGGACCTACATCGCCTGTAACACCTTGTGGTCCTGTAGCACCAGCAGGACCTGTGGCACCAGTTGGTCCAACGATGTTAACTCCTGCAGGCCATACGCCTGCTGCCTTTGGTCCAAAAATTTTATTAGATACGGTATTGATATAGAAGTCACCGTTAACTCCCTCAGTCGTCGGATCTACTATTCCGTTAAGAACACTATAACCCTGCGCTCCTGTGGCTCCAGTGGCCCCTACAGGGCCTGTGGCGCCTGTTGCACCTTGCGTGCCAGTCGCTCCTGCAGGTCCTGTCGCACCTGTAACTCCTGTCGTTCCAGTTGCTCCAACTGGTCCCGTAGGTCCAGTAGCTCCCGTGACTCCTGTAACACCAGTAGGTCCTGTCGCACCTGTTGCTCCCGCTGGACCCGTTGGGCCTGTAGGTCCCGTGTTGCCCGTGGCTCCAATAGGACCCGTGGCACCTGTCGCGCCAATTGGTCCAGTAGCTCCTGTAACACCTGTTGCTCCCGTCGTACCAGTGGCACCTGTTGCCCCTGTTGATCCTGTTGAACCTGTGGCCCCTGCTGGACCTGTCGGTCCCGTAGGACCTGTTGAACCAGGAATACCTTGCGGTCCTTGGTCATTAGATAATACCACTGATGTTTCAGGTGCAGGTGTAGTAGAAACGATAACCTCTTGAGCCAAAGTTTGTGGTTCGACATTAACAGAGATTCCATTTGCAGGATCTTGGTAGATTACTACAACTGTTTCACTCATACAGTCACACCTGCTACGACAATAAACTTGCCTTCAAGCAAACGTGTAACAACTGAGCCTGAGTTAAAGACAAAATCATAGGCATATCTACCAGGCTCTAAGTCTGTTGTTGTTGCAGCGCTGAATGTAATGCTTACATCTCCACCAGTTGTGCCAAGCACAATAAGACCATTGGCATTAGTTGCCAACAGTGTTGTTTCAGTAGAGCCAACGAATGGACGAATGGTCATAGTTGCGCTGTAACCAGTCAGATTCCAAGGAGTATCTCCTGTCTGCACAACAAAGTCCAGATTAAATGTAGTTGCTTGTTCGCAAACGATATTATATTTAGCGCTCACGTGGAAATTCCTCTGAGAGCCTGCGCTGCAGGTAGTTGAGTAGTACTAGCGAGAGCATTACATACGCCGCTATAGTCAAGAAGACTGTTACCAGTCCTGCCCGCAATCGCATTAAGAACTCCTACCGTGTCTGTTAAATTTGTTGATACTGAACGTTGTACTGCCCATTGACGAGCAGCTAGTGCTTCACCAACCATTGCACCTGGTGCTCGATAGGTGCCACCATTAGCCAAACGATTAAGTTCATCTAATAACGTTGTGCCATATACTCCTAGTGCCACCGTATATCTCCTTTACTTCTTCTTAGTTCGTTTTGCTGCAGCGTTATCTACTAGATTGGGATATGGTCGCCCTGCTGCTTTTGCTCTAGCCTTAGCTGCAGATTTCTGCGCTGGGGTAAGAGGCTTTGACTTCTTGTTAGGATTTTTTGTATCCCAGAAAGCTACTTTCTTTTTCATTTGCAACTACAATCCCAAGCACGAAGTGACTTGTTTATTCTAGAGTTCGGATCTCTAGCAGTTTTGCTAGAAGTATTCTTTGCCTTCATCCCACACATACGACCACAGAAAGACTTGCGCCTTCCTGCAGACTTAGGAGACTTAGCAGCCTCAGCCTTTTTGACTGGAGGCTTAAGGTTCATCCCCTGCGCTTTGGCAGAGGCACGACCTTTTGCATTCAGGCCACCCTTAGGGTTCTTACCTTCTGCTCTCTGCCACGCTGGAGACTTAGCCATTATTTAGCAGACTTTCCCATCGCACCAGTTTGGATTGATTCGTATGTCTCATACTTCTTAGCACCATCGTATTGCTTGTCTGGTGTTGGGTACTTTGTGATATCTTCTTCGTAGTTTTCCATTACTTCTTCTTACCCATCTTCTTAACCTGCTTCTTAATCATTGGCTTACCAGTCTTCTTGGCGTCTTTCTTTGCCATTGCCATACCTTTTGCTGTGTATGGATATTCTTTTTTTCCTACCATTGGCATAACATTCTCCCTAGTCTTTGAAGGTCATTGATATCCCATCGAAAGCCTTACCAGCCTCGTTGGAAAGTTTAACTGCTGCATCTATATCTTTACTCTTTGTTGAACGTGGTTCTATGCCCTGCCTTGTAGCATCATAATAGGACTGTAATTCCCTATCGTGCTGCTTAGCCGTAGGTAATTCTCTGTGGTTTGCCACTCCTACGCTCAACTCTAGTTCTCCTACTTTACAACCAAAGCAGTCTTCTACATACTCAAGATGCGTGGTGCGTCTATGTAAACTCATACTGGAGTTAACCAAGTTCCATATCCTGCTGCAGTAAGAACTGATGCTTGGTAGTCGCTAATCTCATACTCGTGACCACCGAGGAAGTAATAACTAGCTGCTGCTAGATCATCTTGGCTTGGAGTTAGAGTTAAAGTCACTGTAGTTCCATTAACAATTAAAGTCTGTCCTCGTGGGATATCTGTCATACTAGGAGCAATAGATCCACTGCTGGTTCCACCGTTAAGACGACGACCTGCAAGGCGTGAGTATGGAGTGAACTCACTGCCACCTGCGCCATAGGTTTGCCACACGTACGGTGTCATTAGTGTATATGTCATATCCAACCTTTCCTAAGTGACAGGGATGGGTTTGACCCCACCCCTGCCGTTGCACTAGCGGAATTATCCGTTTGTTGCGGCTGACTCAATGCGATAGAGCGCAGCTTCACGAAGGCGTGCAAA